>Ga0209467_1000057_pt1 | contig 215961 bp, 223 predicted proteins | sample Higcelwee11metaG_FD_187175 | JGI IMG/M metagenome (GOLD analysis project Ga0209467, IMG submission 187175) | Freshwater pond sediment microbial communities from the University of Edinburgh, under environmental carbon perturbations - High... | ecosystem: Environmental > Aquatic > Freshwater >...
GTGATTTCGAGAAGTTGAATGAATATAATTTTGTTTCTTCAAGACAGGATTTATTGAAATAACTCCTGACAAAACTTTATTTTCTTTTGCATTATAATAAAATTCACTATAAATTAAAATAAAAAAAAGACCCATATACAGGGTCTTTTAAAGTGGTGCCGCGTCTCGGAATCGAACCAAGGACACAGGGATTTTCAGTCCCTTGCTCTACCGACTGAGCTAACGCGGCGAATGGACTTGCTTTTGTCCTACTATATAATACAAAGCACAAACTTGCACGTCAACTCTTTTGTCAAAAAGAACTGCTTTCATAAAAGAGTTGACAATCTGACGTGTTTTTTTTAATCTAATAGCAATGACATAAGTCTTAGTGCTCCCATCGTCTAGAGGCCTAGGACACGTCCCTTTCACGGACGCGGCAGGGGTTCGAATCCCCTTGGGAGTATTTTTTAAAAATCAATAATAACAAGAGCTTAAAGGCTCTTTTTTTATTGAAAAAAGGTAAATCCTCCACCAATCCAATAATAAAAAAATAAGCTCTTTAATTAAATATGAACCAAGCCGTAGTTTATTGAGGGATTAAGTTTTTCACATACTAAAAATATACTTTCTTTACTACATTCTATAAAATCTCACCCCGTTTGTTGTGTATGTGTCCGAATAAGTTTTTACCCTCGAAATCTCTTTGTTTTGTAAGATTTTTTGAGCTAAAATTTACTCTTTTAGCATTTTAGCTTTTCGCATGTTCTTTGCCTTTTCAGCAGATGCGATTTTTTGTGCATCTGATAAAAATTTAGGCATACGGATTTTTACGTTGTTTTTAATTTATTATCAATTTGTACTTTTTCCTTTATCTTATTGATTCCATTAAAATATTTTAGTGCTAAAATTTTCTTGTAAAAGAAGGTATTTATGCGAAAAATATTATTCATCATCGACAGAATAGAACTGAAATATTTTGAATTTAATGATTTAGTTACCAATTTTTGGCTCATAAAAGAGTTTCTGAAACACAATCACGACGTTTTTATCGCTACAATTGATGATTTGTCGATAAAAAATGCAAAGGCTTTCGCTTTTGCATCAAAGACATTTGTTGAGAATGAAAATATAAAATATCAAAAGCAAAATCAAGAAATTTTGATTGAGGAATTTGATATGGTATTTTTCAGACCGGACCCGCCTGTAGATATTGATTATATTAATGCGACTTATATTTTTGATTTTGTCGATGAATCCAAAACTGTTTTCATCAATCACCCAAAAGCTATAAGAAATTTTAATGAAAAACTGCATATCACTTATTTTCCTGATTTTGTACCAGAAAATATCGTAACGGCAAATATTAATGAAATAAAAAACTTTGTCGAAGTTCATTCAAAGGCAGTTATAAAGCCTCTAAATATGTGTTTTGGCAGTGGGGTATTTTGCCTTGATAAAGATGATATTAACCTAAATACCATAATCAAATCTTCAACAAATAACGGTTCAAAAATAGTTATGGTTCAAAAATATCTCGAAAATGCCAAATTAGGAGACAAAAGGGTTTTACTTTTGGGAGATGAGGTCTTAGAACAATGCGTAATAAAAGCACCCCTGAAAAATGATTTTAAATTCTCTCAACATAGCGATGAGTACCTCAAAAAAACTGTTTTGACTGATAAAGAAAGAGAATTATGCAAAATTGTTGCTCTGAAACTTAACTCTATTGGCTTGCCTATGGCGGGTCTTGACTTGATAGATGAAAAAATTATTGAAATAAATATCACAAGCCCATGTTATTTTATTAAAGAAATAAATAATCTTTTCGGGGTGAATTTAGAGAAAAAACTTTTGGATTATTTCGAGTCAAAATTTTCGAAAAAACAGGTGGCAAAATGACTAAAGAAAGATACAGCAGAAATATTTTGGTCGAAAAAATCGGCGAATCGGGGCAAAAAAACCTATTTGAGTCAAAAATCTTAGTCGCAGGGGCAGGGGGGCTTGGTTCAACTGTTTTAGCGAATTTGGCAAGTCTTGGCGTGGGTAAAATAGGGATTGTAGACAATGACATTTTGGAATTATCAAATTTAAACAGGCAATATATTCACAAATTAAAAAATTTAAAAATGCCAAAAGTAGCCTCTGCAAAAAAATGGATAGAGGATTTCAATCCTGAAATCAATGTGCAAACGTATCAAATTCAACTTGATGAAAATAATTATAAAGAAATAATCGAAGGATATGACTTAATTATAGATTGTTTTGACAGTTACAAATCAAAATTTTTGCTAAATGAAATAGCTGTAAAATCAAAGAAAACATTAATCCATGGCGGTGTAACAGAATTTTTCGGTCAGGTTACAACAATTGTTCCTGACGAGACAGCTTGTTTAGCTTGTATTTTTCCTGATTACGACGTAAATTCATATATTGCCAGAGGCGTAATAAGTCCTTCGGTTACTACTATTGCTTCAATTCAATCACTTGAAGCAGTCAAAATTCTTTTAGGCTTTGGTGAAACCTTGAAAAATCGTATTTTGGTATTTGACGGATTAAAAATGAAGTTCAAAAAACTGAAAATAAGCAAAAATCCGAATTGCAAAATCTGCTAAATTCTTCCGTAACGATCTTCAATACGAATAATGTCATTTTCATCAAGGATTTTGCCCATTTGAATTTCTAAAACCTTTAAAATTTCTTCCGATGAATTTTGGAGCGAATGAATTTCTTTGACAGCGATATTGATGCTTTCGCCAATTTTTAATTTTATTTGCTCATCGCCTTTCGTAACAAGGGCTTCGCCTTGTAAAACCACCCAGTGTTCTTCTCTGTGATGATGATATTGCAAGCTCAATTTTTCTTTAGGATTAACCACGATGCATTTTACTAAAAATCCTGTTTCTTCTTGAAGTACAGTATAATGCCCCCAAGGTCTTTTTATGTCTTGATTTGGCAAATTTAATTCCTTTGTTTCTTATAGATTCAATTATATTATAGCTTATTTATACTATAATTTTAGTAATGAATAATGATTTTGATGAGAAAAAAAACAAACAAGCCGTAAAATGCCTTACAATCGGGCATTTTGTGGTGGATTCTTATTCAGGTTTTTTAGCTCCGATTTTGCCTTTCATTGCCTCGAAAATCGGTATCAGCCTCACTCTTGCAGGAAGTGTAATCAGTATTTCGCATTTGCTTTCTTCAATAATACAGCCATTTTTTGGTTTTTTGGCAGACAAAATTAAAAAAAGATTTTTTATTTTTTGGGGGATGTTATTGGCGTGTGTATTTTTATCTATGACAGGCATCGCCCAAAATTATTGGCAATTGGTACTTTTTTTGGTTTTGGGAAGCATAGGAAGCGGTTTTTACCACCCTCAATCTACAGGTTTTATCAATTATTTCAGTTCGAAAGATATCAGCAAAAACATGGCTATTTTTATTGCTATGGGTACAATAGGTTATTCGATGGGACCTTTAATTTCGTCTGCAATTACAGCTTCATTTTCGCTTGAAGCTTTGCCTTTTATGGCAATTTTTGGGATTATAACAGCGATTTGTATATTCAAATTTGTCCCTCAAGTTTCTATAATTCCGGCATTGAAGCCGATCCCCAAAACAAATTTTGTCGAAGCAACAAAGTTGATTTTTGCAAATAAAACTCTTGTGATTTTGATAATTATATCTATGCTGAAATCTTTAATCGCACAATCATATTGTATTTTTATGCCGTTTTTGTGGAAAGACATGGGTTATAACGTTTCAAATATAGGTATAGCTTTATTTTTGTTTTCTTTCACCGGAGGCATTGCGACGTATCTTAGTTCCAAAATCGAACACAAAATCGGACACAAAAATGTATTTTATATCTCGATGATAAGCGTTATGCCTTTAACATTTTTATATGCTTTTACATACAAAAATATGCCTTTGGTTTCGTTGATTTTGTTTGTAACAGTTGGTTTCGTAACTATGCTTTCGACCTCTGTGAATATGACTCTTGCTCAAAATCTTATGAAAGAATACAAAAGCATGATTTCAGGTTACATTGGCGGATTCAGCTGGGGGGTTACGGGGGTTTTATTTTTCCCGTTGAGCTTTTTGGCAGAAAAAATCGGAATTATACATCTTTTGATTTTAGTCAGTATAATTTCCTTTATTTGTTCGTATTGGGTAAAGTTTTTGCCTGAAAAAGAAGTTTAATCCAATCTCAAAATAATTTCTCTGATTATCTTTGCCGCAGTAGCAGTAGAAACACCGCTTTGGTCATAAAAAGGAGCCAATTCCACTACATCACATCCTACAAGGTTGAGATTTTGCATTGCCCTGAAATATTCTAAAAATTCATTAAAAAATAATCCGCCTGCCTCTTGAGTGCCTGTTCCTGACATAATTGAAGGATCTAGGACATCAAGATCTATAGTCAAAAATATCGGGGAATCTTTAAATTTAGTGATTTTTTTGCAAAAATCATCCACCCCGAAAGCAAGTGTGTCATATTTTTTTATCAAATCGAATTCATCTTTTGTCCCTGAACGAATCCCGACTTGTACAATGTTTTCAAGTCCAATAATATCTGAAATACGCCTGATTACTGTGGCATGAGAAAGTTTTTGCCCGAGATATTCTTCTCTCAAATCCGCATGTGCATCAAAATGGACAAGTTTAAGATTCGGGTACTTTGCATAATATGCCTCGAATGCAGGTAAAGTAACCAAATGCTCCCCTCCGATGCCGACAAAAATTTTATTCGCATCAAGAATTTCTTTTGTGCAATTTTTGATAATTTCAAGTGCTTTATCCCTGTCTCCGAAGGGCAAATCGAGCTCCCCTGCATCATAAAAAGTAATATCTTCAAGAGATTTATTTTGATAAGCTGAATATTCTTCCAAACCTTTTGATGCAATGCGAATTTGTTCAGGTCCAAATCTGCTTCCCGGTTGAAAAGAACAAGTTCCATCGTATGGAATCCCCACTAAAACAACCTTTGAGGATTCAAAATCATCTGAAGCTTCAAGCCAGTTTTTTGACAAAAATGAATACTTTAACATTATTCACCTACAAGCTCTTTTACGAAATTCGGCAAAGCGAAAACCGCTCTGTGAATATCTTTGTTGTATAATTTAGCACCTTTTTCAATCTCATTTGCACGAATTTCATCAATATAATCAAGCGGTTTTACAGTGTTTGAGCAAAAAGTCCAACTCCAGTAACCCGCAGGATAAGTAGGCATAGGTCCGACGTAAGTTTTTACAATTGGGAAGGCTTTTCTCAAAAGAGGTTGCATCATTTTAATTTCTTTTTGGTCTGCAAAAGGTGATTCGCTTTGGCATACCATAATTCCGCCGTCTTTGAGTGCTGCATTAACATTGTTATAAAATTCTTCTGTAAATAGCCCTTCGCCCGGACCCATAGGATCTGTGGAGTCAATCAAAATAATATCAAATTCTTTTTTGCACCTTGCAATATATTCAATACCGTCTCGAACCTGAATATCTACACGTGGATCATCAAGCTCTTTAGAAAGCTGTGGAAGGTATGTTTTGCAGACTTCGATTACTTCGCCGTCAATTTCGCACAAAACAACTTTTTTGCTGCAAGAATGTCTCAAGACTTCTCTTACAGTACCACCGTCCCCACCGCCGATTACCAAAATATTTTCAGGGTTTGGGTGAGACAACATAGGGATATGAGCTATCATTTCGTGATAAAAAAATTCGTCTTTTTCTGTAGTCATAACAAGCCCGTCAAGCAGCAACACTTTACCGAAAAAATCTGTATCAATTATGTCTATTGACTGAAATTCAGATTTTCCTGAATATAATACATTTTTTGCACGCATTGTTATGCCGAATTGGTCGTCATGTAATTCGGTATACTTCAAATCCATACTACACATAGCTTTCCCTTTATATGAAATATTTACGATTCTTGATATTTAATCTCAAATGACTTTTGTACAACTTCAAGATTATTGATTAAGCCTCTTTTGAGTTCAGAGAAATTACTATTGCTTGAGCGAAATAATTTTTTCAAGAATTCATAAGCTACTTTGGGGTCGCAACTTTCGCCGCAAGTGAATAAATCAACAGCTGCATACCCAAGTTCAGGCCAAGTATGTATAGCTAAATGTGATTCGGAAATTATGACCACGCCACTAACGCCGTGCGGGTTGAACATATGAAAACATTTTTCCACAACAGTTGCACCGCACTCAACAGCAGCTTCTGTCATATATTTTTCTACTAATTCTACATTATTCAAAATATTTGGATCGCAATTAAAAAATTCTGCCAAAACATGTCTGCCTAAATAACTGCCTAGTTTGAGTTCTTCGGGTTTAACTTGTGGTGATGTTATCAATTCCTTTACTCTCCTTATAAAAAGCTTTTATTGTTCAATATATTATACATTACAAAAAAAGATTCTACATAAAAAAGATTGATTTGTAAATGAAAAAAATTAACAAAAATTAACCATTTAAAAAACCGCCCTGCAGGCGGTTCTTTAGGATAAGATTTGTGAAGTTTTTTAAGTGGCTGCCCACATATTTGTTATATCCAAATCATTTGCAAGAGCCAACATTTCTTTAACTGGGTCATTTTTTTGCTCTTTATCCTTGAGCTTTTGCAAATGTGGATTTTTCTCTAACTCTTTATTGTGAGCTGTCAATTCTCCAAATCCCTTCATTAAAGGATTATTTTCTTTATTACGAGATTTATTAGGATGTTTAAAAGTCAAACCCCCAAATTTAGGATCAAAGACACTTCCTTGGGTTCTTTGATGAATGTTCTCTTCCTGTGCAGGATTTTCTAAATTCGGATTGTTCTTCTTTAAAGGTAAACCGGCAGCAACGCCGTTCATTTTGCTTTCAGCCAAACGTATGTTCATAATTATTCTCTCTCTATCTCTTCTCTGTAATATGCGGTAAATTATCTCTCTTGCATATATAAAGTATATATATGCAAATTTATTGCTATATTAGATTAGAAATATTAAGATTTATTACATTTTGATTAGAGATTTGGAAGATACGAAAAATAACTTTTTCCTTGCATCCTCTTTATGTCAAGGTCGAATAACCACTCTATTTAATCGATACTGTGGCTGTTTTAGCAATATTTTTATACCAAAGCCGTATCAAGTGAAGGTATAGAAAGAATATTTTGAAATTCAGAACATCTATGGACAAATTGCTCGTTTGTAATCACTTTAAGACTGTCAATTCCGAACTCTTGTGCTGTAAATGATGCCAAAATTGTTCCTGACACCATAGAGCGTTTCAAATTTTGGAAATTTATTTTGGATTCTTGAGATAAACGACCCAAAAGTCCGCCTGCAAAAGTATCTCCTGCCCCTGTAGGGTCTTTGACGTTAGAAAGCGGGAAGGCAGGCAAGATGAATATTTCACCTTCTTGAGACAATAGCATAGAGCCGTGTTCACCTTTTTTGATTATCACGTATTCAGGTCCCATTTCCAAGATTTTTTGAGCGGCTAAAACAAGATTTTCTTCACCAGTAAGCATTTTAGCTTCTTTATCATTTACCAAGAGAAGGTTTATTCTTTTAATAACTTCTTTTAGCTCTTCAGGCATGGTTTTTATCCACAAATTCATCGTATCGCACATTACAAAACGAGGATTAGTCATTTGAGACAGTACATTTAGCTGCAAATCAGGCTGAATATTCGCTAAAAAAAGAAATTCAGCGTTTTTTTGATTTGCATTCAATACAGGGTCAAAATCGGCAAAGGAATTGAGCTGAGTGTCAATGGTTGTAGCTTCACTCATATCTTTATTGTATTCACCATGCCATCTAAAAGTTTTTCCTTGTCTTATTTCAAGACCTTCGAGATTAATATTTTTGGATTGAAAAAGTTCGATGTATTCACAAGGGAAATCTTCTCCTACAACGCCTACTATATTGACTGGAGTAAAAAGCCTTGCTGCAATTGAGGAATAAGATACTGAACCTCCAAGAATTTGTTGTTTTTCACCATGGGGTGTTTTAAGGTTATCAAGACCGATAGAGCCTACAATTAGTACTTCTTTCATTTTTTCTCCAAAAATTCGTACAAGAAAACTATATCAAAAAAAAATACTAATAATTCTTTAATTATATATTTTTTTACATTAATTAACCTGAATTTTTAAGAAAAAAGTTTCGAATTTGCAAAAGAATATTCTAAAATGTTATAATCGTTATTATAGAAGAGTTTTAGGATGAAAAAATGGTAAAAACAATTCATTGGCCACAAGAATTTGAAGAAGAAATTTTGTCCGAACCTACAGGTTCAACACATTTGGCTGCTCGACCAGGAACACTTTATTTCGATACGCAATACTTTAAAAAAGGCGATGTTATTGATATAAGAATCGGCAATAAAGTCATCAGAAAAGGCATGGTGCAAGATGAATTGAGAACTGCTAAAATAAAAAATCTTACACAGGCAGATTTTAATCTTTTAAAAACTTCCATAAATTCAAAAGAGACATTGAAAGAATTTTTATCAACAAGATATAATATATGTATAGATGACAATAGCGAAATTACTTTAGTGGCCTACAATAACATGAATTTGGTGTATTTAAAGGAGAATGAAGACCCTCACTTCTGTTAAGATATATTAAGAAACAAAAGACATATTTGTAAATTTAATAAATGGTTTTGATTTTCTAATAGTGAACAAATACATTAATATCGTAAAGTTCAAAAAACAAACACTAAATTAACCTAATAAACAACCAGGGGGAAGCTAATGAACGAACAGAGGAAACTCAAACTAACCACCAAAATCAAAGAAATAGGACCAAAACTCAAATGGCTGTTGTTCTCAGAATTACAAGATTTGAAAATTGGTGCTCAATATCTGGACTTTATTTGTCCTGATATTCAAAAGCAACCGAAAAATGCGACCGAGAAATTGGAAGCTATCGTAAGAGAGTCATTGATTAAAGAATTTTCGCCGGATATTCAAAATCTGAAATCTTTTGACCTTTTAGTTGATTCGGTGTGCCACAATATCAAAAAGAAACAGTTGAGAGATTAATTATCTGAAATTGACATAAAAGATGCCTCAAAAAATAATTTGAGGTGTCTTTTGTTTTTCTAATACTAAAAGGTATTGTATTTTTGTCGGTAGAAAAGCATTATTCTATCGGATATTATACAGTTGTACTTTTTATATGGAGATACTATTATGACAGGTTTAATAAAGCATAATCGCCCAAAGAATTATATACAAAATCTTCAAGAAGAAATGGACAGAATAATGGAAGATACTTTTGGAAGTTTAAGTTTATTTAATTTACCAAAAGAGAACAAACTTTGGAGACCGCCGATTGAGATGTCGGAAAAGGATAATAAATACAAAATTAAGTTGCAATTGCCGGGCTTTGATAAAAAAGATATTCATGTCGAAGTCGGGGCTGATTATATCAGTGTAAAAGCACAGAATTCATTTGAAAAAGAAGAAAAAAAGAAAAATCTTTATAAAAGTGAATTCAGATACGGGAATTTCATGAGAACTGTGTCATTTCCTGTCCGTATTAATCCCGACAAGACTCATGTGGAATATAAACATGGTGTCTTAAGCATTGATGCTGAAAAAGTAATGCAAAAAGAAATTACAAAAAAAACACCCAAAGCTATTATCAAAAAAGAACCAAAAGCAAAAACAGAAAAAATTCCAAAAGAAGCAATGAAAAAGACCAAAACTAAAAACAAGCCTGCTCCCAAGGCAGCAAAATGATAACAAAAATAAAAGTCGGAGTTTGTGCTTCGGCTTTTATTTTTGTTAATAAATTTGTACTATGACAGTATTTTCTATATAATTTATATATGAAAAATGATTTTTTTGAAGATACTGTATCATATAAAATAATAAATTTTATAAAAAGCCAGCTTTTGGAAAAAATGTCTATTTTGCTTTACATTGCAAAGATTGCGGTTTGTGTTTTAAAGGACATAGTAAAAGGTAAAGTCAATCTGAAACATACATTCACTCAAGCGTCGAGATTTGGCGTGGATTCTTTACCTTTGGCAATCATAATTGTCGGGATTTCAGGCATGATTATTGCACTTCAAGTTACATCAGAGATGGTGAAACAAGGTGCAACTGATTATATCGGCACACTTATTTCTTTGGTCATTATAAGAGAAATCGCACCTATTATGGGAAGTTTTGCCATAATATCTATGGTGGGTTCATCAATGGCGGCAGAAATTGCCACTATGAAAATAACCGAGCAAATAGATGCAATAAAAGTTTGCAGAGTTGATCCTATAAATTATCTGATTACCCCAAGGGTGGTGGCAGGTTTTTTTGTAATGCCTTCTGTGATTGTAATCGCAACATTTATCGGCATTGCAGGAGGGTTTTTTCCTGTAAAAACAATCGCAGACATAAGTTTGGCATCATATATTGATTCTGTATGGATAGGACTGAAGGAAAAAGATCTTTGGGTTGAAGTCTTAAAAGCTTCTGTTTTCGGTACTGTAATAGCTCTTGTATGCTCTTCTTTTGGTTATAAAACAAAAGGCGGTGCTATTGATGTAGGTATTTCTACGACAAATGCTGTTGTATACTCTTTTATAATAGTAGTTATAATAGATTTTTTGATTTCATATATGTTTTTCTATTAAGAATGGATTGAATAATGATTAAATTTGAACACATTACCAAAAAATACGATGAAAAAGTAGTTATAGAAGACTTAAGCTTTAATGTTGCCGAAGGAGAAACCCTTGCTATAGTTGGCTTCAGCGGTACAGGAAAAAGTACTGCCTTGAAAATAATCAGTGGTTTAATCAAGCCTGATTCAGGCATGGTGCATTTGGCGAGTGAGAACATGTCGATGGTTTTTCAATATTCAGCACTGTTTGATTCCCTAAATATATATGAAAATGTAGCATTTGCTTTTCATGAAAGAGATGACCTTAAACATAAGTATACAGAGGAACAAATACAACAAATTGTTTCTGAAAAACTCAGACTGGTAGGTTTGCAAAACATCGAAGAACTTTTTCCGAGTGAACTTTCAGGAGGGATGCAAAAAAGGGTAAGTTTCGCAAGAGCAATTGTTACCAACCCTAAAATAATTCTTTATGATGAGCCGACTGCAGGCTTAGACCCTGTATCTTCAACTGTTATCGAGGATTACATAATCAGGCTCAAACAAGAGCTAAAAGCTGCTTCTATAGTGGTTACTCATCAAATGTCGACGATTAAAAGAACGGCTGACAGAGTAATTATGCTTTATGAAGGTAAAATAGTTTGGCAAGGCACTCCAAAAGAGCTTCTTCAGGCAGATAATCCTTACGCTGACCAATTTGTAAACGCAAAAAGAGAAGGGCCTATGAAAACAACGGCCGAAGCTCATTAAAAAGAATTGTTGCCTTTTTATGGGTAATTGAATTAAAATTTGTTATAAGAGGTACTAATGAAACTAACTCCAAGCTTAAAAGTCGGAATATTAACTCTCGTAGCTGTATTGATAATGGTTATCAGTATAGGATGGCTCAAAGGTCGTTCTATGTCTGAAGGTGAACGTATCGATATAAAATTTTATGATGTTGCGGGTTTAAGAACAGGTGCTCCTGTCCAAATTATGGGTTATCGAGTCGGACAAGTCGAAGAAATTAAACCTGTTTTTGAAGGCAAAGAAAGTTTCATGAATGTAAAAATCGTAATAACCGATTCGCATGTCAAAATTCCTCAAGCGTCTTTGATTTCTATTCAACAATCCGGTGTAATCGGTGAAAAATTTGTTGAAATAACTCCTCCTGAAGCCAAAACAGCTTATTTGCCCAAAATAGATAATTCGCCCTCACTGATTGTCAAAGACAAAAAAGTCCAAATATTTTCAGACGGAAAATATGAAGACGTAGGAAAAGTTCTTTCGGTCAAAGTCATTGATGCAAGAGCTCTTTCTGAAAGTCATCAAAAAGAATTCAAAACGCCTTTTGCTTATCAGATTACTTATATGATTACCAAAACAGGCATAATTGTTCCTAATGATGTGAGCGGAAAAATCGGGGATTCCGACAACTTGATTTTGACTCCTTTGGATAATGAAATAATCAAATATTATTCGGCTAATTCACATTATACGGTTATAGAACCTTTAAGAATCGGCGAATTTATGGATGTTCAATTCCAAGCTGCAAAAGCTTTTAGCGAAATTAATAATAAAATTAATACACTTCTTTCAGAAGATGTTTTAGATGATACCCAAATAACTTTGGCAAATATTAAAAATGTTTCTATAGCCGCAGCTGACGCCGTTACAAAAGCTGATGCCTTGATTACCGCCACAAAAGGTGATATTGAACAAACAATTTCTTTATCTTGTCAATTAACAAAAGAAATCACTTCTTTGACTACAAATCTTAACAGCATTGTGGCAGATACTGAGTTTAAGGCTTCTATTACCAAAACTGCTGATTCTCTTGACACGACAAGCAAAACTCTGAATTCTCTTTTGTCAGACAACGAAACACAAGAAACTTTGAAATATTTGAGAGAAACTGCAAAAAACATGTCCGAATTATCATCTTCAGTCAATGAAATCGCTAAAGACGACAAATTCAAATCTGAAGTAAAAATGACAGCAACGAATCTAAATCAATCTCTCAATGCACTTGAAGATGCTTTGGGTGCTGTTTCGAACATCTCTCCGGATGATAAAAAAAATATTCAATGTACATTATCTGATACAGCTGAATTGACAAGGAATCTAAAAAAATTCTCCGAAAAACTTAATAAAAGATTTTTATTATTCAGATTGATGTTCTAATGAAAAAATTTATTCACAAAATTCACTATTCAAAAGATTTGAAGATTTATCATTTACTGTTCAAATTATTATTGTCGTTTGCAAGTATTTTTTATGGAATAGCTATAAATTTACGAAATTTTTTGTATTTTATCAAAATTTTGCCGAAAACAAAGCTTGACAGAACTGTTATTTCAATAGGGAATTTGACCACAGGCGGAACAGGAAAAACACCTATAACAGCAGAATTAGCAAGGATAATAGCCAAATCAGGCAAAAAAGTAGCTATTTTGTCAAGAGGCTACGGAGGGTCTTTGAATTCTAAAGATGTCCATCTGATTTCTGACGGTGAAAAAGTTTTTTATACTGCAAAAGAAGCAGGCGATGAACCTTTTTGGATGGGTAGCAACATAAAAAAAGTTTTTGTAATAACTTGCAGAGACCGTGTCAAAGCTGCAAAATGGGCGATAAAAGAATTGGATATAGATATTTTTATACTGGATGACGGTTATCAATACGTCAAATTGGAGAGAGATTTGAACATCCTTCTTGTTGACGGGCACAAAAAATTCGGAAATAATATGCTTTTACCGGCAGGTCCTTTAAGAGAGCCTATTTCTGAAATCAAACGTGCCGATAAAGTTATTGTGGTAAACAAAATTTCTTACACCCAAAAAAGTGTAAAAGATTGCAGAGCGTACGCAAGATATCTTATAAAAAAATATGACTTAGAGGTTTTTGGCTGTAATACAGTGGCAACAGGACTATATAATACAATCAAAAATATTCCTGTTCTTAGCCCGCAAAAAGTTTATGCATTTACAGGGATTGCACAGCCCGAATTCTTTTTTGCTTCTATCGAATCACACAGACATACTTTGATGAAAAAAGTCGAATTTGATGACCATTATGCTTATACGCAGGAAGATTTATTAAAAATAATAACTGATGCCAAAATATCAGGTGCAGATATAATTGCCACAACCGAAAAAGATATTGTTAAAATCAAGCCTTTTTTGGATAAAATGACTTTGGATATGCCTTTTTATGTTTTGAAACTTTCAATTGAATTGGATATAGCAAATCTATTAAAAGGGGCGATTGATTATTGATTTTGTTTTATATTAATATTTAACCAATACAACTATTGCATTTCATCTGCAAAAATAAAATACTTATAAAAAAGGAGGCTCAAATGGTAACAATTTTTGGAATTAAACTTTTAAACAGAGTAAATACAGCTACTGGTTTTCAAGGTATTATTACAAAATACGGCTGTTCTGTAAAAACAAGAATCGGACTGCACGAAGTCGCAGACGGTGTTTGCTCACCTAGCGGAGTTATTTTGCTTGAATTCATAGGACAAGATGCTGAAGCTTTTGAAAAAGAGGTTTCTGCTCTTGGTGATGTAATTATCCAAAAGATGGTTTTTTAATTTAAATCAAGTAAATATTACAATAAAAAAGCCGAAACACTTTTTTTTAAAAAAAAATATGTATCGGCTTTTTGTTATTTGAAAAATTTATTATGTTCTTAATAAGCCCATAACGCTTGATTGTGTTGAATTTGCAGCTGATTGCATAGTTGACGCTGCAGACATCATTATTTTTGCATTGACTAAGTTACTCATTTCCTGTGCGATGTTTGTATCGCGTATTGTAGAATTTGCCGCCGTTATGTTCTCTGCTATGATTTGATTGCGTTCAATATTGCTGTCGAGAGTTTTTGATATACTGCCGAGTTCTGCCCTTCTTTCATTTATTATAGTTTGTCCTTGGTCAATTTTGTCTACCAAAGCCAAAGCATTAGCAGGATTGCTGATATCAACGCTGTCAATACCCAGCGAAGCTTGAGATGCATTTTTAAAGCCTTCTTTTACCGTAACGGGAGTTTTTTGATCTGCCATTACTTGTGTCCCTGATGCAGAACCGTCTAATAATTTTTTGTCGCTAAAAGAAGAAGAACTTGCTATACGATTATTTTCTTCATTAAGAGCATTTACTTCCTGTTGCATCATACTTCTTTCGCTATCGCCATAAACTCCGTTTGCAGATTGCAAAGCTAAATCACGAATTCTTGAATTATTTTGCGAAATTTGTCCTAAATCAGATTCTGCGATTTTTGTCATCGCTTGTTCAAGTTTTGAGCTGTTTATGGAAGCTGTAGCACTTCTTTCTGTTGAGTTTAATTTTTCAGAAAGTGCGATATCAGCAGCCCCGTCTGAAGCAGAATTAAGCTGCAATCCTGTTGATAGTTTTTGGATTGCCAGAAGTAGTTTTTTGTTTGCAGCCTCTGAAGTCTGCAAAATCGAGTTGTTAATGTTGTTACTAAGTTGAAAACTCATTGGATACTCCTTATCATTTTCTTACATCCTTGCAGGCGATATTATCACCTAGTGATTTATACCCTAGTGGATATTATTTTTATCATAAGTTTTGTAAAGTTTGTTCGATTTATCATTTGGTTACAATTATTAAAGCTTATAAAAAAACAGAGAAAATGCTATTTCTCGCATACTTTTAAAGTTTAATTCTTTAAAAAACACCTTTTTATCAATGCTGGTAATATTTTCAGCCCTTTAAAGTTCTCTATAGAAAAATCACAAATTTGTTGAATATCAACTTTTTTTTCATTGCAGGCAAGGACTTTTAAAATTTACAATTCTTAATATTATTAACTGTTATTATAGTTTTGTAGAGTATTTTGGTATTTTTTAGAGGGATTTATGAGAGTTTTCAAGACAATTACGACTTTTGTTTTTGCACTTAGTCTGTTATTTTTGAATGTATCTAATGGTGAAGCTTTTTCAGATGCTTCAAAAAGTTTCATAGAAGTAAAAAGAGTTTTTGAGCAACAAAAATGTTTTTTGAATGAAGCAAAAATCGATAATTTAAAAGTTCTTTATGCAGATGATTATTTAAGCAATGACGGTTTTGATAAAAATACATTGTTCAAGTTATATCAAGATACTTTGAAAAATCATCCTGATATAAAATATGATATTTTCATAACAAAAATCACTGTAGATGGTGATTATGCAACTGTTAAAACTGTAAATAAATCCAAGGCAACTACCATGCAAAAATCTCCAATAACAAATGACAGCGGTCTTTTGAGCGTGGATATGGAGACGATATTTTATCTCCAAAAAAAATGCGGATTATGGCAAATCGTAGCAGAGCAAACGATTTCAGAACGTACTTCTTTGCTTTATGGCGAGTGTAAAAATGCAGACATAAAACTATTCGCTCCCGAATTTATTTCAACTGACAAAGAATATACAGTAGGCTTAGAAGTGCCTGAAAAATATGCCAAATTTGCAATGGGTTCAATCAAAAAAGAATTAATAACATACCCATCGGAAGATCCCGGTGATATTTTTAAAGTTTTTGATTCATCAGGCTTGATTGAAAGAATTTTTCAACCGAATTTGCAAGAAAAAAATGAAACAATAGCCGCTTCTGTGGCTTTTGCGACACCTTCTTTGACAGGAACCAACAATCTTGATTTAAAAATTTCAGGAATCGGAGTATTATTGCAAAGAGTAAATTTGTACAGTACACCTCAAAATAGAATTAAAAATGAAAAATAAAAAACTTTTTTTAACAGCAATATTGGTTTTTCTTTTTGACAGAATCACAAAATGGGTGGTTTTGAGCAATCATATTATTTATTTTCCTGTTTTCAAAAATTATTTGAGCCTGTCATCTGTCGTAAATACAGGTGCGGCTTTCAGTTTATTTCAAAATCATCAGTTTTTTCTGATAATTGTATCTGTTTTGGCAATAATTTTTTTCGTTTATTATTTTTCAAAAAAAAATGTTGCTTTTTTGCCTCAATTAGCTTGGGGATGTCTATTGGGCGGAGCTTTGGGGAATTTATTCGACCGAATTTCGTACAAATGTGTAGTGGATTTTATAAATCTTGAATTTTTGAAATTCCCGATTTTTAATGTGGCAGACGTTGCAATTAGTGTCGGGGCGTTTTTCCTTTTTTATTATTATTTATTCGCAGAAGGAAAAAATGATGCCTAAATCGATTCAATTTTCGGTGGAAATTCAAGATATCGACGAAAGACTTGATGTATATTTGTCTACTGCTTTGGAGAATTTTTCAAGAAGTCGAATACAAAAACTTATAAAAGAAGGGGCAATAAAGGTCAATGACAAAGAAATTAAAAGTTCATACAGCCTTAAGGATTCTGATGAGATAGAAATTATTATTCCTGAAGCTTCCGAATTGCAACTCGATGCTGAAGAAATTCCACTTGATATAAAATATGAAGACGATGATATGCTTGTCATAAATAAACCCTCAGGTATGCTTACTCACCCGACTTCTATTGAAAGAAACGGGACGCTTGTGAATGCTCTTTTGGCTTATTGCAAAGATAGTTTGTCAGGAATTAACGGTATTATGCGTCCCGGGATTCTGCATAGACTTGACAGAGACACTTCAGGGCTTTTGATGATTGCAAAAAATGATTTTGCTCACAATTTTTTGGCTGAACAAATCAAAGAAAAAACCGCAATAAGGCAATATTTGGCGTTTTGCCATGGGATTTTCAAATCAGATGCAGGCACAATAAACAAACCCATCGGCAGACACCCGATTCATCGCAACAAAATGGGAATAGTTACAGACGGCAAAGGCGGGAAACATGCGATTACGAATTACAAAGTTTTAGAACGTTTTGAAAAATATACTTTTGTTGAATTGACGCTTCAAACAGGCAGAACCCACCAAATAAGGGTTCATCTGTCAGATATGCACCATCCGATAGCAGGAGATGAGCTTTACGGCGGCACAAAAATTAATGTAAACTTGCAAGGGCAAGCACTTCATGCTTTTCGATTGTCTTTTACCATTCCATCTACAAAGGAGCGTAAAACTATCGAAATCGAGCCTTCTGATGAAATAAAAAAATTATTACGTATTTTTGGAGATAAAAAAAATGATTAAAAAGTTATTTGTGCTTTTAGGGTTATTTATTTTCGGCGGAATTTTATTTTTGGCATACTTAAACAGATACACATCAATTCAATTTGATTATTTCAAAGGTGTTATTGATATAAATATATTGAATTTCAGCTTATTTTTGGTTGCCTTGTCTGTTTTTGCGACTGTTTTGATTTTGCATGGAGTTATTTCTGATTTAGAGCAAAAATTCAAAAAACAAAGTCGAAAAAGTGAAAAAGCTTCTATTATCAAAGAAGAATCTCAAGACAAAATTAAACTTCTTGAAGCAAAAATTCAAACACTTGAAAAAGCACTCAGTAACTCATTGAAAAAGGATTAATTATGAAAAAGATATTAATTTTATTGGTTTTATTGGCATCTGTAAATTCAGCATTTGCATCACAAGGGGTAACATATCTTCAAAGACGTGATGTCAGAGGGGGAAGACCTATAAATATGCATATAGTTTTTGTTGCACCGGATTCTGATTATAAAGTCGCGTTGACCTATGGCAGTAAGGATATCAATAAACTTATGCGTGTTGAAAATTTTGCAAAAGAATCTGATGCTTACGTTGCAATGAATGCATCATTTTTCAAACAAGACACAGGTACGCCTTTGGGATTATCTATTATTAACGGGAAAATGATGACAGGTCCTTTACTTCACAGAAGTGTTTTCGGTATCGATAAACACGGCAATTGCTTCATTGATAAAGCGTCTTTGGAAGGAAAAATTTCAATAGGGCAAAATCCTGATATCGACATAGCGAATATAAACCAGCCTATAATTTCTGCTTCTGCAGGAGCTTATTTGTATAATTATCATTGGGGTTCTAAGACTCCTGACACATCAGATGAATATTTTCATCTTGTAGTTTGCAAAAACAGAATCGCAGAACTTTCCAACAATCCTGTTTGCATACCTGAAAACGGTTATGCAGTGGTAGTTAACAAATCTTTAGTTGAATATGAATTAATGAAAAGAATACCTGTCAAATATTCCTACAAACTTTGCCCAAGCCAATATTGTAAGGCACAATATGCTTTTGCAGGAGGTCCAAATCTCGTAATCGACGGCAAAAAATGTGTCGACAGCAGTTTGCAAAATTTTAATATATTTTTCGTAAATGCTGTTACTGCAAGGTCAGCCATCGGTATAAAAGAAGACGGAACGGTTATTCTTTTGGCGGTTGACGGAAAACAAAAAGGTGTCTCTGACGGTATAAATTTGCATAATTTGGCAGATATTATGTGCGAATTGGGGGCTTATCAGGCGATGAATCTCGATGGAGGGTCTTCAACTCAAATGGTTATAAATAATCAAATGGTAAATGTTCCCACAAATCGTTGCGGTGCAAGGGTAACAAATGCTGTTATCGTCAAAAAGAAGCACCGTTTGTTTTTCTAGAAATGTCGGATTATTTGTAAATTTTCATTAACAAGCTAACAAAATAGTTTCTTTACGAAGTTTAAAGCAAATGATTTCGAATTTCTAAGGAATAAATGTGATGTTAGTTCAATTTAATTCAGTATTTTTAACAAATAAAAATAATTATAATTTTCAAGGAAAAAGAAAAGAAAATATTGAACAGTTAATTAATGAAAAAAGAATGGTTGATTCATTTATAAGGTTTGTAAAAATTGATTCAGGTTCTAATGAAAAACGCTCTGAGAGCAAAATTCCGAGTACGGATTGTCAGATGAACTTTGCAAATATTTTAAAAGAAGAGCTTCATAAAAGAAATCTTGAGGATATAGAAATTGATGAACATGGGATTTTAACTGCTACTTTAAAGGGAAATACAGGAGAAAACACTCCTGTTATAGGACTTTTGGCACACTTGGATACTAGTCCTGATGCTCCTAATAAAAATGTTAAACCTCAAATCCATGATTATAACGGCGGGGATATAAAATTAGCCAAAGGTGCAGTTATTACTGCAGAAGAGCTTAAAGACCATGTCGGTAAAAAAATTATAACTTCTAGCGGTAAAACTTTGTTGGGTGCTGACGATAAAGCAGGAATAGCAGAAATCTTAGAAGCAATAGATGTTTTTATGGAAAATTCTCACCTTAAACGTCCTGATATACGAATAGCTTTTACGCCTGATGAAGAAACAGGAATGGGAGTCGATAAATTTAATATCAAAAAATTTGGTGCAGATTTGGCTTATACCGTTGATGGGGATGCTCCTCATTTACTCCAAAATGAGACTTTTAATGCATTTAATCCTACAATTGTTATCACAGGCAAAAATACTCATACAGGATATGCCTATAAAATGATTAATTCTCTGAAGATTGCACAAAAGTTCTTAAATGCAATTCCCAAAAAACAAGCTCCTGAAACAACCAAAGGAAAACAAGGTTATTTCCATTTGGACGAAACTGCTGGTAAAGTACCAAAAACTACAATCAAAATGTTAGTCAGAGATTTTGATTATAACAAAGCACAAAGTCGGGTAGAGTTTTTAAAAAGTCTTGCATTAAAGATTCAAAAAGAAAATCCAGGCTGTACTATAACTATTGACCCTAAAGAAAGATATCTTAATATGAAAAGATATTTGGATGAATTCCCTGAAGTTGTAAATTATGCCGAAAAAGGAATAAGACGGTCTGGACTAATCCCAAAAGCCACGTTTGTACGAGGCGGAACGGATGGTTCTAATCTTTCTAAAAGAGGACTGTTAACTCCAAATATTGGTGCAGGTATGCAAAATATTCATTCAAAAACAGAATTTTTGCCTATTGAGGATATGAAAAAATGTGCAGAGAATATTATAAATATTTTGATGGTTTGGGCAGAAAATTCTAATAAAATAATGCCTAAAATTCTAGCAAGGCGACAAATCTAATCTTCTTCAATCTCAAAATGTGTTGTGTCTTCAGGCTTGTCCATTTCAAATTTTTCATAAACAAAGGCACAAATCAGTCCTGAAAAAGCATTGAAAATAGCTCCGATAATTCCAAAGAAGAACAAAAACATTCCCGTAATAAACAAGTTGAAATTTTGAATCATTATTCGGGCAAAAATACTAATGCCAATGCCTTGTCCGAATGATTTGAATACGGCAGATATAATTCCGTAAAGCGGAATATAAACTATATTGGCTGCAATTACACAAACAAAACCTGATAAAGCACCGATTATAGCCCCGTCAACAGGTTCAAGAATTCCTACAAGTCCGTTTTTTTTCAGGTAAAGAATAACAAAAACGCTAACGAGCGAAAACATCATACAAACTAAAAAATTAAAACTGAAAAACGGCAACAACAATAATAGCCCTAAAGCACCGCCCACCATAGCACTCAATATAATTGTCGGTTTCAAATAAATATTCATAATATTCTCCCACTAAGTTCTAACACTAATTTCAAAGTTTCTGCAATGACATATACTTGCTGCTATTGCATCTGCTGTGTCATCAAGTTTTGGTACTTCTGTATTTAATAATAATTTTACCATATTTGAGACATCTTTTTTATCTGCTCTGCCATAACCTGTAACCATCTGCTTTATAACCATTGGTGTATACCCAAAAGATTGAACACCTGCTTCTTCTAAAGCCATAATGATTACCCCTCTGGCTTGGACTACAGGAATTATAGTTTTAGCATTTTTAAAGAAGAAAATTTCTTCTACAGAAGCACAATCAGGCTTGTATGCAGAAATCAATTCTTTAATATCTAAATATATCTCCAAAAGTCTTTTGGGAAGTTCAATATTTTTGTCAGTTTGAATAGAACCTGACGTAACAATCGACATTTCCGATGTGTTTTCATCAAAATCTAAAACGCAATAACCGACGATTGCAACTCCCGGGTCTATTCCTAATACTCTCATAGTACTCCTTGTTCTATCTAAATACATTATATGTTATGATTGGCACTATGAAAAAAATATTAAGCATATTAATTATTTTATTAGTTACAAATTTCGCTTTTGCTATTGAGTATAAGCATTATTTCGTTATAAACGGCAAAAAAATACTGCTTGAAGAAGCAATAACGCAAAATCAAAAAAATCAGGGTCTTATGGGACGAAATTATCTTAAAACAGATACCGGCATGGTGTTTTTTTATACCAGTTATGTCGAGCAAAGTTTTTGGATGAAAAACACCCAAATCCCTTTAGATATAATCTTTTTAAAAGACGGTAAAGTTATAAGGCTTTACAAAAATGCAGAGCCATGCAAAACAGAATTCTGCAAAATTTATCCTTCAAAAGGTATTGTAAATCAAGTGGTTGAGCTTAATGCAGGCTCATGTTCAAAATATGGTATTAAGAAAGGTTCTATTATACGAGTTAAGGAATTGGAATGATGAAAAAAATATTTTTATTGGCTATTTTAGCCACAATGTTGAATGCTGTTGCATTCGCAGAAGATTGCAATGTCAGCATTTATTTATTTTATGCAAGTTGGAATGCAAATTCTCAGAAAGCACAAAATGTAACCACTAATGTAGCAGGCACTTACAAAAAAAATGTTGGGTATAAAGCTTTGGATGTCGATTCTGAAGAAACTTACAGATTTATCAAAAGTAATAAACTTAATATGCCAAAATATCTTCCAAGCGTTGTGGTGGTGGATAAACATAAAAAAATAATAAGCACGACAGAATATCGCAATCAAGATGAGTCCAAGTTAAAAAATCTTTTGGATTTAAATATTTTGCCTAACCTTTAATTTATTTTTAGCTGAAATATTTAAAACTGTCTTCTGTATTTTTTGTTATTATTTTTTTAACAGATTCAAGCTCATTTGTTATCGCAGAGTGAGATGTTTGAATAGTATTCATCTCTACATCCAATGTAGCTCCTTTTGCGTCCAATGCTTTCATTAATCTTTCATAATCTTGCAAAGCACTTTCATCATCTGTTTTGTCAAGCTCATCCATAATTGTTGTAGAAGTACGCCAATCAATAATTTCCCATTTTGTAATATCATTACCTGATGAATCCTTAGGCGTATCTGTCAAAATACCGTTTGGAGTGCCGCCATAATTATTATCAAATACAACTGATTTGGGATCTTGTGTTTTTAAATCAGCTTCTTTAACTAAAAATATTGTGCCTTCTCTTAAACCTTTTTCTATCAAACCCGAATCATTTATAGTTATTTGAGAATAGGAATTAGCACCATTTTTTTGTGCAAGCATTAATCCACCTGCATTATAGAGATTTTTCGCAGATAAATCCTGATAAATACTTGTTTGAATATCTATCGTAGGCTGAAAAATAAACAATCTCCTGTTAGAAATTGATTTATTGTAATCATCAGCTATCTTAGAAGTCTCTTTTGCAATATTAAGCTTATTATTAAGAATTAATTGCATCTGAGTTTCAAGATCACATCTTCTTGCCGTAAGAGCAAGCAATCTAGCTTGATTTGCCGCGATACCCATTTTTTCACTACTCCTTAGTTGATTTATTTTTTTAACCTACAACTATATTTCGTATATCGGCAATGTTTTGGGATAACTTTAGGCAAAGAGGAGCATTTTACTAAAAATTGTAATATTTCTTAATAATTCATTCTCGGGCAACTTGTGTAAATTTATGTAAATATATAACAAATATATGAAATAGATATACTTTAAATGTTTTTATATAAGTGAAGGTATGAATTTGAATCAAAAGGAAAAAATTTAAGTTATGGTAGCAGGAATTAACGGCAACTTTTCACTAAGGACTTTAGAATATATAAAAAATGAATTGATTTTTATTTCTACCGAAAATGGTGAAATTACTGAAGAAGCACAAACTAAACTTAGTTCTGATGCAGCTAATATGATTAATTATTTCGGCAATAATAAAAATATTCTTACGGGAAAAATTGATGATTTGATAATACAAAACGAAGCAAAAAATAAACAGACTTCGAAAGAGGCAGCTCCTGATATGGATTTGAGTTTGGACAATGATATAAAAGCTCAAAAGCCAAAAGGTATTTAAAGGAGATTTGAGATTATAGAGGTAAAATTGACCGCCCAATCGGCGGTTTTTTATTTTCAAAAAATACTTCATAAATACAAATATTGGAGATTTTTGACTGGAATTTCAATATTAATCTTAATATTTCATAATAAATATAGCAATTTCATTTCATGTTTGGTTTTTATTTAATAGAATGATTCTTTAAAGTTGAGTGTAATGGTAAACGGAATAAATATAAATAACAATCCTAAAATTTCAATTCAGCCAAAATCTGATATGGCTGTCGAAGGTGCTTTGGCTTCAAATCCCATAAAAGCACCGAATTCACAGGAAACAAATGCTATTTATCCGATATATTCACCAATTCAACCGAAAGCTCCTAAATTAATCGGCACTGCAAAAATTCCCAATGCAGGAAATGCACAGATTTATGAATTAGCTAACGGGCAAAAATTCGTAGCTTTGGTTAAAAAAGGACCAACTACAATTAATACTTTTGTAAAAGTAGGTTCAATAAATGAGCCTGACAACATAAGAGGCATAAGCCATTTTATCGAACATAATTTATTTAACGGCTCTGCTGAATTAAAACCTGACGAATTTGTAGATGATGTCAAAAAAATGGGCGGATTATACAATGCTTCTACAGGATTTGCTTCTACAAATTATTTTATTTCATCTCCAATCCATACCAAATCAGATTTTGATAAAATGCTGAAAATTCACGCCAATATGATTGAAACTCCCACATTTTCTCCTGAAATGATTGAAAAAGAAAAAGGCATTGTTGCATCAGAAATACAAATGCTTGAAGACCAGCCTTACCAAAAAGCAGAAAATATTTTGCTCAAAAATCTGTTTCAAATTGAGACAAAATCAACAGATTTAATTGGCGGAAGTGTCAATAATATATTGGATTTAAACAAAAAAACCATAACTGATTTTTATAACAAATATTATACACCCGATAATATGGTTACAGTTGTTGTAGGTGATATAAATCCTGATGAAGTGGCAAACAAGCTCAACAGGCTTTTCATTTCAAGAAGACCTAAATCTGAAGAAAAAATCGTAGAACAACTAAAACCTATTGAATCGACAAAAAGAGTAGATATTGTAAGTCCAAATGTAAGTTCTACTACTGTAAATATGGCATTTGTCGGTCCGAAAAATAATAACATCAAAGAAGAAATTTCCGCCAATGTTTTATTAATGGCTATCGCAGCAAATGACAACAGCAAACTTTCAAGAGCAATGTCAAAATATAATACAAGTCCTATGGTAAGAACAGAAATGCTTTCTAATAACCCATCCGACCCCGGAGCATTACTTTTGAGTGTATCTTTTGAAGAAGGAAAACAAGAAGAAGGATTGCGTGATATTTATTCATCTCTTAATGAAATGAAATATGAAACCATTTCAAATTCAGATCTTCAGCTTATAAAAAATGACCTCAAAAGAGAATACAAAAATATGTCAGAATCTTCAATGATGTTGGCTCAATTGGTTGGTATGTCAACAATTACGAACAAATTTGAAGATATAAACAAAGCTTATGAAATGATTGATGAAATCACCCCCGAAAATGTTCAAAAAGCTGCATCTGATTATTTGGATTTGAATAAAGCATCTATTGTGGTGCTTCACCCTAAAAAAACCACCAAAGATATCTCATTTTCAGGTGCTTTCAAAAGTGAAGCCGCAGACAAATTAGACTTGGGCAAAGTGGAAACTTATTCTCTGAAAAATAATATCGAAGTTGATTATCATCAGATAAATTCACCTTTTGCATATATGAGTATTCAGGTGAAAAATGATGCAGCTGTAAAGCCCAAGCCAGGATGCGACATACTTTTGACAGAAATGTTAAATATGGGCTCAGCTTATATTCCTAAAGAAGAATATAAGAAAAAAGCCATGGATTCTGGGATGGATATAGCTTTTTATGCCAAAAATAACGAAATTATGATTACTTCAAAATCTAATAATAAAAGTATAAATCCTGTTGTAGGTCTTGCAAAAGAAGTATTATTAGCCCCAAACTTTTCTCAAGAAAATTTGGATAGAGCAAAAGCTCAATTAAAACTGAATTTCCAAAGTGAACCGATTTCTCCTGAAGACATTGCAAAAGAAGAATTATATCCTGATAATCCTAAATTTACTTCTTTGGAAAAAGGTATCAAAAACATGGATAATTTGACCTTGGAAGATGTAAAGGCTTTGTATTCGGATATTATGAAAAATGCCGATGTTAAAGTTATAGTAAGTGCTACAGATCAAGAAAAACAAAAAACTTTAACAAAATTGCAAAATATTCCGTTAAAATTTAAGCCTTATAATTTTAAATTTAACCCTGACAATGCAGAATTATCTAACAGCAAGGTGATTTTAAAAGAACAAGACAGAAATCAAGCGGCTATAGTTCAAATTTATAAAGCTCAAAATTCGGGAAATATAAAAGATACAGCCGCATTGATGGTTATGAATGATATTCTTTCAAACGGCAAAAACGGCTTGTTTAAAGACCTTAGAGAAAAAGAAAAATTGGCTTATTCCGTCAAATCAAGATTTGCTACAGATAATGAAGATGCATTTATCCAAATCGGCATCAAAACAACCACAGAAGACGCCCAAAACGGACTTGTGCATCACCAAAATATTCAAAAATCATTGGACGGATTTAAAAGACATACTGATAATTTAGTCCAAAACGGCGTAAGCGAAACTGACTTGGACGATGCAAAATTAAGTATTTTGAGCCAAATTATTTTTGATACGGAAGAATCTTCGGGCAAACACTGGCAACTGGTCAAAAACACCGATAGTTTTTACGGACCTGAATATACAAAAGCTTTAATCAACGCGATTCAAGAACTAACCACTGAAGATATTCAAAAAACAGCCCAAATTAACTTTACAAAGCCTTCTGTGATTTCTATTGTTGCAAATAAATCAAGTCTTGATGCTAATAAAGACTATTTGCAAACTTTAGGCGAAGTGAAACAAGCTTAGAGATTTTTTTAATACAAATTATCATTTTAAATAATGTTTAAAGTATAATAATTAAAAACTTATAAGTGATATTAATGGAGGTACATTTGGAATCAAATGTCTTAAAAGCTATTAAAAACCTGATAAATTGCCCTGTTTTAGAATTGTTTTCTGCTTATTCCGGAAGAAATCGGGCTAATGGTATAGGTGAAGCACTTGAAACTTATATAAAAGATTTATTTATTAATGCATTATCTATTCAAGATAAATATGAAAAAATCAAAAAATATAATGAAATATTTTCGTATCAAGGCAATCAAAATAATCCGCCTGATTTAATTTTAAAACAAGGAGATGCTATTGAAGTAAAAAAAGTTCAAGGAAATGCTGCAACGCTTGCCTTAAACAGTTCTTATCCAAAATCAAAACTATTCTCTGATAGTTCAATGATTACTACGACCTGCCGTGATTGTGAAAAATGGGATGTCAAAGATATCATTTATATAATTGGTAATACTGATGATAACAATTTAAAAACTCTTTGGTTTGTATATGGCGATTGTTATGCAGCTGATAAAGAAATTTATGAACGCATCAAAAAAACAATATCAAAAGGATTAAACTTAATCCCAAATATTGAATTAACAGAGACAAATGAGCTTGGGAAAATAAAAAAAACTGACCCACTTGGAATAACAGATTTAAGAATTAGAGGAATGTGGTCTATTTTTCATCCCCAAAAAGTTTTTGACTATATACCAAAACAAAATAATAAAGCTGATTTTAAATTTTATTGCATTATGAAAAAAGAAAAATTCAATTCATTTAATGAATCAGACAAAAATGAACTAATAGAAATTGCACTGAAAAATAATAATTTTTATATTAATGATTTGAAAATAAAAAACCCAAATAATCCAGCAGATTTGATTGATATTAAATTTATGGAGTTTTATTATGAATAAAAATATAGTCAGTTTATTTTCAGGTGCTGGCGGACTTGATAAAGGTTTTGAGTCAGCAGGATTCGATATAATTTGGGCTAATGAATATGACAAAAGCATTTGGGAAACTTTTGAGTATAATTTTTGCAATTCATTTTTAGATAAAAGAAACATAAGAGATATTCCTTCGATTGATATTCCTGATTGCATAGGAATAATAGGAGGACCACCTTGTCAAAGTTGGAGCGAAGCAGGTGCCTTAAGAGGCATAAATGACTCTAGGGGTCAACTTTTTTATGAATTTATTCGAATTTTAAAAGATAAAAAGCCATTGTTTTTTTTGGCTGAAAATGTTGAAGGAATGCTTGCGAAAAGACACATTGATTCTTTAAATAATATAAAAAAATTATTTAAAGAATCAGGCTATAATTTAAGCTTCAAACTTATTAATGCAGCAAATTATAATGTTGCCCAAGATAGAAAACGTATTATTTTTGTAGGTTACAGAAGTGATTTAGGGATGGAATTTGAATTCCCAAAACAATCTGAAAAAAAATTATATCTAAAAGATGTTATTTACGACTTAAAAGACACTGCAAAACCTGCTAAAGAAAAGAATTATACAAATGGGAATAAATGCCTAATCTCGAATCATGAATATATGATAGGTGGATTTTCGACAATCTATATGTCAAGAAATAGAGTAAGAGCTTGGGACGAACCCTCATTTACGATACAAGCAGGTGGTCGTCATGCTCCGATACACCCACAAGCCCCAAAAATGGCATTTATAGAACAAAACATAAGAGAATTCGTAAAAGGGCAAGAATATTTATATCGAAGATTATCTATTCGTGAATGTGCAAGAATTCAATCATTTCCCGATGATTTTATTTTTAAATATGCTAATTTAATTGATGGCTATAAAATGGTAGGGAATGCAGTTCCTGTTAATATGGCTTATGCTTTAGCTTGTAAAATTAAAACTGATTTAGCATCAGTTTTAGACATTAAAATATCAGACAAGAAACAATTAGTTAATTTTTAATGGTTTTAAAATAACAAAAATCTAGCACTTTTGCTTCAAATCTGATAAATTATTTCTATGGAAGAAAAAAAGGTCATAGGTATAATGTCAGGAACATCTGTCGATGAGATAGATGCCTGCTTGGCATTGATTAGACCTGATTTGACCTTTCAAATTATCGACACTGTTTCGATGGACTTTCCTGTCGAAATCAAAGAAAAAGTACTGCAACTCGCAAATAATCGTGGTTTTGTCAGAGATATTTGCGAAATGAATTTTATTTTGGGCAAATTATTCGCCGACTGTGCCAACAAATTCGATACAAAAGCCGATATAATTTCTTCTCACGGGCAAACTATATGGCATATACCCCAAAACAGCACTCTTCAACTCGGTGATATTTCGGTTATTGCAAACAATACAAATACCCTTACTGTGGGGGATTTTCGACCTGCAGATATTGCACTCGGCGGGCATGGTGCTCCTTTAGTGCCTTTTAGTGATGAAATAATTTTTGGGCGTGATGTTGCACGCTGTATCCAAAATATCGGAGGCATAGGCAATGTAACGGTCTTGGACCCAAAAGGTCAGACTTTTGCGTTTGACACAGGTCCGGGAAATATGCTGATTGACTATTTTGCACAAAATTTATTCGGTCAAAAGTGCGATTTTGAAGGACGTTTGGCTTTGCAAGGGCATATAAATGCTGAGTGGCTTGAAGAACTTTTGCAAAATGAATTCTATACAAAAGTGCCTCCAAAAACAACCGGCAGGGAGATGTTCGGGATTGAATATGCAAAAAAAATCTCTTTAACCGCACCTCAAGACAAATATGATTTAATGGCTACAATCACCGCCTTGACTGCAAAAACTATATATAATGCTTATCAAAAATTTATTTTTCCAAAAGTGAAAGTTGAAGAAATAGTTCTCGGCGGCGGCGGAGTTTACAATAAATATCTTCTAAATCTTCTTGATAAATATTTTTATCCTGTCCAAATCAAAACTCACGATGATTTTGGAATTTCTGATAAATACAAAGAAGCGTTGGCTTTTGCGATTTTGGGCTATTGCACATATTACAAAATGCCTAATAATTTGCCGTCTTGCACAGGAGCCAGACAGCCCGTTGTTATGGGAAAAATAGCTTATCCCAGCTGTTGAAAAACTTTTCTTAAAATCCCGTTATTAGCCTTTAAAGCTTCATTTGCTTCATCAAAAGTCATTTTGTATTTAATAATCAAAATAACGTGTTTTATTTTATATTCATTTTCTTTTAAAAGTTCTTTTGCTTTGTCTTTTGGGATTTTTACTATCCTTGTAACTATCCCGACAGCTCGTTCTTTAAGTTTTTTATTAGTCGGTTTTACATCTATCATAAGATTTTGATAAACTTTGCCTATTCTAATCATAGAAGCTGTTGTAAGCATATTCAAAATCATCTTTTGAGCAGTCCCAGCCTTCATTCTGGTAGAACCCGAAATAGCTTCAGCCCCAACTTCTGCACAAATAAAACAATCTGCCAATAATTTTGATTTGGCCTCAGAATTACAAGTTATTACGACTGTTTTGGCACCTTCAATATTAGCTTTTTCTAAAACTCCAAGAATATAATTCGGGTTTCCACTGGCTGAAAGCACTACAACTGTGTCATTTTTGCATACCAAAGCTTCATTAGCAGCCTGTTTTCCGCCTTCTAAACTATCTTCGGCACCTTCAACAGCATTTCTCAAAGCTTGATCACCTCCTGCGATAAAGCCCTGAACCATTTCAGGATTCGAATTGAATGTAGGCGGGCATTCTGAAGCATCTAAAACACCGAGTCTGCCGCTAGTTCCTGCACCAAAATATAATAATCTGCCACCGTTTAAAAAACTGTTTTCGATAAAATCCACTGCCGCAGCGATTTCTTTAAGACATTTTTTGACAGCCGTTGCAACTTTCATATCCTCATTATTGATAATCTCCAATATTTCCAATGGCTCTAAAATATCTATGTTTAAAGTATTTTTATTTTGTTGTTCTGTTAAAATCTCGTTCATAATTCAATCTTATAGATGTTTTAGAAAAAATACAATCCCCCTATTGTAAATTCTTGTATTGAATTGTAAAGTCATAAAAAAAATATTGCAAAATAAAAAAGCTCTTTGCAGAGCTTCGATAAGAGGATAAATAGAGGATATTTAGAGGATACTTAGAGGATAAAATTTTGCTTAGAGGATAAATTGATACCGCTTTGAGGAATAATTTTTTACCGCCTTGAGGAGTTTTTATATACCTTAAGCCATTACATATTTAGGTGCGGATTGAGCAATAGCTTTTTCTTCGCCTTTTACTACTGACTCGTATTCTTTGTCTTTGAGACCTAATGTTGTTTCAAGTCTTTTTATTTTCAAATCCAGTTCTTTTTCTTGAGCAGCCAATTGAGCTGTCATTTGTTGTTGAGCATAAGCGTGGATTTGAACTGTACCTGGGTTGACTTCACTCCAAGTAATCATTTGAGTAGGTTGACCACTCATTGCAGATTGTTGAGTCAAGCCGTTTCCAAGATTGATAGCACTTGCTAAACCGTTAGCTACATAATAGTTTGAGTTTTGCATTTCTTCTTGAGTGATGTTACCATCGCCGAGGGCCATACCCACTGAAGTTAAATTTATTTTTTGTTGCATTAAAGCATCAATTTGAAAATTAATGTCGTGGATTTGACCCAACAATTGAATTTTACGTGATGCGAAAAGAGTAATCATTTGATATAACCTCCAGTGTACTTAGTTCCCTTTGTTTCGACCTTTTGTCTTTTGTTTAGCTTCCCTTGTATTTATAAAAACAATCTTTTGAAAAATATTGCTCTTTTGGTTTGTGCAATTTTTAAATTTTTAAAACAGGTGTTTAAATCAGTAATATCAAAGCTTTTCAGGTTTTTTTTAAAAAGTGATATATACTCTTTAAATATGTTTAAAATATGTCGAAAATATTCAGAATGTATGATTTAAATAAAAATTAGATACCTACTTTTGTTAAGATTTCGTAACAAAATCTATTTTAAACAATAAAAAAGCGGGGCAAAAGCCCCGCCAATAGCTAATATTTAGCTTATTTTTCGCAACAAGTTTTCTCACCTGTTCCAAAAGCAAAAGTAACTCTTTCATTGATATTAATCGATGAAATACATTTGCCGTCAGGATTAATGAGATAACCGAGTTCGCTGTTAGCGTTCTGTAATACACCGGCTGCACCTGAAAGTGAAGTTCTTACTACATCAACAGGAGCTTCGGCTAGAGTTACAACAGCATCTTTATAACTTCTGAATGCTGCTCCGAAATTAGTACTACCGCCTTCGCAACAAGTACAAGGTGCTTTTCCGAATTGGAACAACTCGCCTGTACCGACGCCAACGCTATTAGTAACTGATTCAGCTGCGTTACCTGCATTAACAACGATACCGCCTACTGTTCTTCCCGCAATACCAAGTGTAGTACCTACCAAAGTGAAAGGCATTTGCACTGCTCTTGAGAACCAATTTTGATTTTTGGTTTTGTCAACTTGAGCATTTAGGATTTGTCGAGGAAGTTTGACTGTGCAATCGCCATTTTTAATTTCAGTAAGAGCTATTTTCATTGCACCGTCGCATTGTGAGTTCGGTCTTTGAACATCCACTATCATCCCGTTAACTTTAGAGCAAGCAGGATAGCAAACTCCGTTAATGGTTATAGGGTCAATAGTTTGAGCTGCAAAGTGATCACCTACATCACTGTGAGAGGCTGATATTTGGTCCTTCATGCTGACTTTCAATGTCGGAATATCAACAGTTTCGCAAGTTTCTACGAATGCATTTTTCTTTTCGCATTCACAAGCACAACCTGTTGTAGCAGGTTTATCTATGCAAAGTGCAATTCTAGCTTGAGACAGCATTGAAGCTATTTCTGCTCTTGATGCATCCTCGCAAGGATTAATCATGGTCGGACAAGGCGTATCTTTCAATAAATTGCTTTTCAACGCTTTTGCTACAGCCATTTTTGCCCAAGCAGGAACTTTGCAGGCATCTTGATATTGGCTCAAGATTTGATCTGCTTCACAATCAGTCAATTCGCATTTGAACGATTTTGCTATAGTTGTAATCGCTTCTGCTCTTGAAATTGGAATACCCGGCTTAAAAGTACAATCAGGATATCCTGCCATGTAACCCGCACCTACACTTCTTTGAACAGAATTATTTGCCCAATGTAAAGCAGGAACATCACAGAAACTTGCACTACAGCTTTCGGCACATCTTGATAACTCAAGACCGTTAGCAATTAAACTTGCAAATTCTGCTCTTGAAACAGGTAATGTTGGCTTGAATGTTCTGTCAGGATAGCCTGCAATAACATTTGCGGCAACAAGTTTGTTGATATCACAAACTGCCCAATAAGAATCAGGAACATCACAGAATGCACTCGGAGCTGCCATAGGAGAAGCTGCACCTGCAACTGAAGGAATGTCAAACGGTACTAAAGATTTTTTCATTGCCTGTAAGCTGGATTGGGTTTGAATTGTAACAGGACAAGCCGATGTGTCGGTTCCGCAAGAACAACAAGATTTGTCTGCTGTACTGCAACAATTACGGCTTACAACTGCACCATCACCTATACAAGGCATTCCTGCAGCTGCACCTGTAGTAACAACTCCACCTGATGAACTGCCGATTGCCATAGGTATAGTATTACATCCGCATCCGCTGTTGCTTGTCATAGTGCCGCAACTGCAACCTTTTGTTGAAAGAACCCCGTTATTTGTTGCAAAGCCTATGTTGAAAGGATCAGCTTGTACTCCTTTACAACCGCTAAATACATTTTCCGGGTATGCATAATGCATAATGCCTTCTTTTGTTTTGCCGCATATACTATCAGCAAGACCGCAAGCGGGTTTGTCGCATGCCGGTGTGCAAACTGGGCAAGCTGGCTGTGGCGTACAGCATTCACAAGCCGGTGCAGGCTCACAACAAGGATCTTCTAATGCACAAGGTGCAGGACAAGCCGGTTGTGGATCACAGCAAGCCGGTGCACAAGGCACAGGACAAGCCGGGCTGACGATTACAGGCATCGGAGCTACATTGCATCCGCAACTACCTGCAAAGGCACCTACTGTTGCAACACTCGCTAAGCCGATTGATATCGCAGCAGCTAAGGTTAGTTTTTTGAATTTCATATGTTTACCTCCTTACGTAAGAAATACCAATCCGAATAAAAATCGGATTTTTGTTGTTTATACATTGTTTTCTCATTTGTAAATGTTTTCAGTAAAGTGTTTAACTGAATTATTCTATGATTAAAACCAATTTAGCACTCTCAACCAGAGTTAATCTTATAGGTATTCTTTTTTTATCTAAAAGTTGAATTTATTTGCCCCAAAATTAAAAATGTAGTATATTAAATTGTAAAGATAGTCGCCTATGGCAATATTTAGACAAAAAAGCACTTCAAAGTGCAGAGTAATCGCATGTTTAACTTTAAATTTATAAAAGAAAAATCCAAACCGGGCAGTTGGAGAAGAGGTTATAATTATTACCAAAAGTCGCAAATCCTTGAGATTGAGCGACAAAAAAACATGGTCAAAGCCAAGGTAAAAGGGAATTATCAGGCACATTACAATATCGAATTGGAACTTTTCCAAAATGATGTTAAAGCCAAATGTGATTGTCCTCTAGAAGAAGAATGGTGTAAACACTCAGTAGCTGTGGGATTAGAGACAATAAAACATCATCTTTATGATGAATATATTACTGAAGAAACAGGGAAGATTTTTGAATACCCAGAAGAAAATCCGCCTGAAATCAAAGAATATAAAGGCAATTACAAATTTATATTAGACCCAAAAAAACGACCTAAATTCATAAGCGTGCAAATTGTTGACAGAAAATCAGGACAGGTTATAAATGACATAGAAAGCCTTCTGAAAGCTGTTTTGGCTCTACAAAAAGCCGGCGAAATGACAGAATTTAATCAATCTGAAAAAATAGAATTGGGTCTTATACAAGAACTTTTTAAGCTTCTTCGACCTACTCAAAAGTACTCGTGGTACGACATTCCGACAAATAGGTTCGATACTGTACTCAATTATTTGAGAATGACGGAAGAAGTAATTGATGCAGAGACTTCTAAAAGATTAGTTTTTGAAAATGATGAGTGGACGCTACTTTTGTCTGTAAATGTTTCAGCAGTAGGGAATGTGTTACTTTCTTTGCACTGGCACAGACCAAATTCGCAGGATGTTTACCCATTTGAGGAAGTGGATTATTTTTCTCGTACAATTCAATGGGGCAAATACAAAAATCTTGTATTTCCCTTCTCCACGCCTGTTTCGATACTGCCTCATTACTTAACCAAAGCAACTTTTACAGATATTCGCGATGATGAAGGTGGAAAATTTGTTTATGAAGAACTTCCAAAACTAAAAAAACTCATGCCTGTTGAAATCTCAGAAACACTTGAAAGATTGACTCTAGAACAACGCCACCCAAAAAGTATTCTAAAGCTTAGTCTTAATGAATACCTTGATTTAAAAGGCACTTTGGACTTTGAATATGACGGGCATCGCGTCCCTTATAATAAAGTTGCCCAAAAAACGCCTTATATTACTGTCAAATATCCGAAAGAAGATTTGATTTATTGGGTTAAAAGAAATCTTAAATACGAAAAAAAATCTTGCGATATGCTTATGGAATGCCGTTTTGCACCAACTCAAACAAATAATTTGAGCATGAATGTCGATGATGCTGTAGATTTTTATAATTTTCATCTACCACATGCTCCAAAAGACTGGGTTTTTGAATCTGATGATAATTTAGAGATTTTAAAACTTAATGAAAATCCGTTGAAAATCAAAGCCAAAGCCGATTTTGACAAAACAACAGACACCTTTAATATAGAATTTTATTTTTCTTTGGGTTCTAAAAAAATATTTTTCGAAGAAATTGAAGACCATTTCAAAAATGGCAAAAAATACTACAACCCTGATGGAACAGGCTTTGTAGAAATCCCTGCGACTCAAATGCTTATGATTACCAAATCTCTCAACAGTTTTGATGCTACCAAAGATGTTATTGGTGAAGTTTATCACATCAAAACCTTCAGAGCAGGCATTATTGCCGAATTACTTGACCTCGGTGTCGAGTTCAAAATGGGACCAGAATTCCAAAAATTTTGGACTCAAATCAGTACTTTCAATACTATGGAAGAAGTTTCTTTGCCAAAAGGTTTGCATGCGCAGTTGCGTGAATATCAAGCTAAAGGCTTGAGTTGGCTGTGGTTCTTGTATTCTTACGGCTTGAACGGAATTTTGGCTGATGATATGGGTCTTGGAAAAACTATTCAAACTTTGGCTTTGATGCAAAAGGCGAAGGAAGAACATGGCAATATGCCGTCTTTGGTTCTTTGTCCGACCACAGTTGTTTTCAACTGGGAGAACGAAGTCGCCAAATTTACCCCCGGACTCAAAGTCGTCAACCTCACAGGAGCGACCCGAGCGGGATTGTATAAAGAAATTAAAGACGCTGATGTCGTAATCACGTCTTATGCCCTTGTCAGACGTGATATTGAGCAACTCAAAAAATACGATTTCAGGTTCATCATCCTTGATGAATCCCAAAATATCAAAAACGCTGACTCGCAGACTGCACAAGCGGTCAAGAGGCTTAAAGGCGTTCACAGATTTGCTTTGTCGGGTACTCCAATCGAGAACAGACTTTCAGAGCTTTGGAGCATATTCGACTTCTTGATGCCTGACTTCTTGTATGACGAAGCGGAGTTCAATTATCGGTTCATAGTGCCGATTACAGAGCGTGAAGACAAAACTGTCGGGGCACGTTTGAAACGCCAAGTTTTCCCATTCATCCTTCGCCGTATGAAAAGAGATGTTGCAAAAGACTTGCCTGATAAGGTAGAAAACATCGCTTATTGCGAGCTTACGCCTGAACAAAGAGAATTTTATCTTGAAGTTTTGGATTCGACCAAACAAGAAATTTTTGGCTTGGCACAACAAGGCGGCATAGAAAAAAATCGCATGTCGATTTTTGCAGCGTTGCTTAGATTACGTCAAATTTGTTGCCACCCAAGGCTTTTCGACAAAACTGGCGAAAGAGGACCTATGGAATCGGGCAAATTTGAAAGACTCAAAGTTATGCTTGAAGAAATCATTTCTGAAGGCGGAAGAATACTGCTCTTCAGCCAATTTGTCGATATGCTCGACATCGTCAGAGAGTGGCTCCGCAAAAAAGGTATCAAACACGAATACCTCACAGGACAGACCAAAGACCGCAAAGAAGCCGTCGAACGATTCAACTCGGATGAGTCAATTCCGATATTCCTTATCAGTTTGAAGGCTGGCGGAACGGGCTTGAACCTCACAGGTGCGGATTATGTCATCCATTACGACCCGTGGTGGAACCCTGCTGTCGAGGACCAAGCGACTGACAGAGCGTACCGTATCGGACAGACCAAAAAGGTTTTTGTTTACCGCATAATCACAAAAGGCACAGTTGAGGAGAAAATCCAAAAACTCAAAGCCAGAAAACGCGACCTCGTGGATTCGATTATTTCTGTCGATAGAGAAATCGGAAAATCACTCACTTATGATGATTTGAAAGAGATTTTGTCAGCTGATTTTTAGTTGTCATTGCGAGCATAGCGAAACAATCTAGCCGTCGTTCCGAATTCAGTTTAGCATCTTCCCATTTTTCATCTGCACAATATGACCACTGAACAATCCCCCAAATTTTCAATTTCTAATTATTAGGTTCTTCCAAATCAGGTAAATTATCAGGTTTTCCGTCTTTATTTTTGAGCTTTATATATGCTGAATCTTCCCAACGCAAATCCACATAATCTATTTGCGTACTCAAATTGACTGTTTGAGGCAAAATTGCACTAATTTTTTTAAGACGCTTGAAAACATTTCGATTAAGCTGTCCCAACCTCACCGAAACACTCTGAAGCTTGATTCTTGCATCATCGGGGTTACGAAGGTCGATATAAAGCACTCTTTCATTGGAATAAGTCTCTGCCGTTTTTGCCAAAAACTGCAGATAATCTATTTGCTTTTTGTTCCACTGATAATAATCTTCATACGTCAAAACTTTGTAAGTATCTATTTGTAGACCTGCAGGCAAAAACTGTTTGCTTATCAAAGTGCCGTCATCTGCAAAAACAGCAAGAGGCAAAACCTCATCATTAGGAGCAATCGACACAACGGGAACTTTTTCTTCGATAACAATTTTTATACTTGCAGGAAAAGCAAATCGCTTCACATACACATTTTTTACAGGCGAGAGTTTTTTAATTTCACGCTCAAATTGCTTGGTATCCATACGATAAACTGCTTTATCAGGTATTTTGACTTTTCTTACCGCATTTAGCAAATCAAGATTTGAAATAAGCGAATTGCCTTCAAATTGCAGATGCTGATTCGGATAAGTATTGAAAATATCTTTGGGCAAATACCACCCATGATTTTTCACCAAAAACCAAAAACAAAACGCTAGAAATACAATAGCCACAAGCCTCAAAAGAATTCTAATACGGGAGAGAAAAATTTTGAATTTGTGCAATTTACGTCTTTTTTTGAAATATTCAAGTTGACGTTTTTGATTTGCTACGATTTTTCTTTTGCCGTATTTGCCTTGTTTTTTGGGCGAAACAACTTCATTTGGCTCCTCTAAATTACCCTGCGGAATATCTTCAGGGTGTTCAGGTATTTTATTGTTGAAAATTTCATTATCTTCGTTCATTATAGCCCTTTAGCGTTTTTTTAAAGTTGCACTATTCAAAATAATTTGAACCAAATCATCATAAGAAATACCGATTTCGGCGGATTGGGCAGGCAAATCGCTTGTATCAGTCATACCAGGGATAGTGTTGATTTCGAGTAAATACGGAACATCACCCACAACCAAAAAATCCACCCTGCTCATACCTGATGCCATAACAGATTTGTGAGCCTTGATTGCATAATTTTGGCTCAATTTTGTAACTTCATCAGAAAGTTCTGCCGGTAAAATAAATTCTGTCATACCTTTTGTATATTTAGCTTCATAATCGTACCATTCAGTTTTTGGACGAAGCTCTAAGATAGGCGTGGCGATAGTCGTACCATCCATATCAAGAACTCCAATGGTGATTGAAGCACCGACCAAAAATTCTTCTATCATAACACTACTTGCACACTCGAAAGCCTTAACTACAGCTTCATAAAGTGTTTCAGGATTTTCAACCTTTGTCATACCAATACTTGAACCCTCTGTTGCAGGTTTGACCATAACAGGATAACTAAGTTCGATGCCTTTTTTGACTTCATCGGCAGAATTGAGCGAAATTGATTTTATCAAAGGTATTCCGCTGCTGCAAAGTGCTTGTTTGGTCATATGTTTATCCATAGAAATAGCACTTGCCATAGGGCCACAGCCTGTATATGCAATGCCTAAAATTTCTAGTAACCCTTGAATACAGCCATCTTCGCCATATTTTCCATGGAGAGCAATGTAAGCGACCTCAATAGCTTTATTCATAAGTGTTTGTGCGATATTTTTGTCAACATCAATCAATTCAACATTTTTGTAGCCAAGACGAATCAAAGCCTCATAACAATTTTTGCCTGAACGAAGCGAAACTTCTCTCTCATTTGACATTCCGCCATACAAGACGCCGATTTTTTTGTCCATTGAAATCAGCTGTTCAATTTTTGCCATAATATCTCTTCTTTCTCACTATTTCCTATATATTTTACTTCAGGTCGCAATTTATAGCCATACTTTTTTTGCACTTCTTCTTGAATCAAAAACATTAAACTGAGAATATCAAAAGAAGTGGCATTGTCTGTATTCACAATAAAATTTGCGTGGATTTCACTGACTTTTGCCCCACCGACAGAAGCCCCCTTTAACCCAGCCCCATCAATCAAACGACCTGCAACCTCTCCTCGTGGATTTCTAAAAATACTACCCGCATTCGGAGTTTTCATCGAAGGATGATTTTGATTTCGATAAGCTTTATTCTCATCCATTCTTTGCTCAATAAGCTCCTTTGACAAGGATTGAAGCTCAAATTTTGCCTCAAGCAAAATATAATTTTTGCTCTGCAAAACAGAACTGCGATAGCTTAGTTCCAGCTCATCTTTCGAGAATTCAAGGATTTTTTTTGAGCTTAAATTAAATACTTTTGCACTCACAATGACATCTGAAATCCACTGTTTGTGGGCGGATGCATTCATAAGAACCACCCCTCCGACAGAAGCAGGGATACAAGTCAAAAACTCAAATCCGCTAAGACCTTTTTCACAAGCTTTTTGCGAAAGTAAAGCTGTTTTCGCTCCGCATTCAGCAGTCAAAAAATTGCCTTCAAACTCGAATTTATTGAGTTTTTTTGTCAAAATTATAGGAAAATTAACACCTTCTGAAGAAATAATTGTGTTTGAACCTGCCCCCAAAACGATAGGACAATCAAGGCTTTCAAGCAAATTGCAAAATTCATCCAAAGACTCCGGCAAATAAACACAACTTGAAATTCCGCCTACTTTGAAGGTGGTTTCTTTGGACAAATCATAGTTTTGACAAGCTGTTTTTATAATTCCTGACAAAGCTTATACCCCAATTGAGTTATATCCCCTGCACCTATAGTCAACACTATATCATCAGGTTTGATATAAGGACAGATTGTATCTTTTATGTCATCAATAGAGCCTTTTAGATAGATTGCATTATCAATTTCTTGGGCAAATTTTTCAGAATTGTAATCCGCAAGAAAATCCTCACCCGCAGAATAAACATCTGCCATAACAAGTACATCAGCATCTCTGAAAGATTCTTTAAACTCATTCCAAAAGCCTTTGAACCTTGAATATCTGTGCGGCTGAAATATCGCCACAATTCTTTTATTAAGCTGCTTTGCACTGTTCAAAGTCGCAACGACTTCAGTCGGATGATGTGCATAATCATCATAAATTTTGGCACCGTTGAATTCGCCGACGAATTCAAAACGTCTTTTTGTTCCGCCGAATTGTTTGATTGAGTTTTTGATTTGTTCAAAAGAAATTCCGCACTCAAGAGCCGATATCATCACAGACAAAGCATTTGAAACATTGTGCTCTCCTGGGACACTCATTTGTAAGCGACCTAAAAACTCATCTTTTTTGTAAACATCAAATGAGCTTGAAAGACCATCTAAAGTGATATTTTTGGCAGAAAAATCAGCCTGCGATGCATTTTTTGTCGAATACAAAATTCCTTTTGCCTTCACTTCTGATTCAGCGATATTTTTATAAAGTTCCATACAGCCTTTATCATCAGCATTAAGAACTATTTTGGCATTATAAGAAACATTGCCGGCAACTGTTTTGAAAGTTTCTAAAAGTTGAGCAAATCCATCCGTATAATGATCGACGTGATCAACTTCTAAATTGGTCACAACTGTTATATCAGGTGAATACAGGACTATCGTACCATCACTTTCATCAAGTTCTGCAATCACATAACCGCCGTCTCCGACTTTGGCGTTGGTGCTGAATTGTGGTAGAATACCGCCGATTACACTTGTCGGATTTTTGCCCGAAAGTTCAAAAACCAAGCTCGCCATACCTGTTGTGGTGGTTTTGCCATGCGTACCTGAAAAACCTATTGAAACTGGTTTCTTAGACTGCCCAAAACCTCTCATTATAGCTTCTAGGCCATGTGAACGGTGATAAATCGGAATATTGTTTTTTTGGGCTTCGACAACTTCAGGATTATCAATTTTGATTGCAGAGCTTACTATAATGAGCTCTGCTCCGTCAATATTTTCTGCTTTATGCCCGATAAAAATCTCCGCACCCATTTCTTTGAGGAGAGCTGTATTTTTGTTTTCTTTGATATCAGACCCGGAAACCTTGAAGCCAAGTTCCAAAAAACACGTGGCTATTGCACTGACGCCGATTCCGCCTATTGCGATGAAATGTATTTTTTTAGATTTATCAAAATTTTCAGGGAATTTTTTACTTAGGTCTATCTCTATTTTTTCTGACATTTTTATTCTACCTCTAATAATTCTGAAGGAATTTGTTTGGGAGTTTTTGCACCCAAAACTTTTAACCTTTCTGTTTGGGAAGCAAATCCGCCTCGCCCCTTTATCTTTGTCATAGCGTTACTGTAACCATCTTGTGTTTTTTTTATCCCTACAGCAATATCATCCAAATCCTCAACAATCCCAACAAATTTATCATATAAAGCAGCACCAAGCCTTGCAATTTCATCAATATTCTTATTACGTTTATCTTGTTGCCAAAATAATGCAATAGTACGTAAAGCGACCATCAGAGTAGAAGGGCTGACAATCAAAACACGTTTTTTCCATGCGTAATCAATTAGTGTATCAAACTCCGCTACCATAAGGTTGAACGCATTTTCAACAGGCATAAACATCAAAACATAATCAGGTGCTCCAATCTCTTCGATATCCTGATATGCTTTCTTATCTAGTGTGTCAATATGTCCCCTGATAGAACGCTCAAGTTCTTTAAGTGACTCTTTTTGAGAGTCCACATCTTGTGATTTATAATATTTTTGCAATGGCACAAGAGAAACTTTTGAATCAACAACAATATTTTTATTTTCAGCAAGCCTAACAATGCAATCCGTTCTACCTTCATCCGCAAAACTATCTTGCAATGTATAATGCACACCCTTCTCAAGACCAGAAGCTTCAAGGATTCTTTTTAACATTTCTTCGCCCCAATCACCTCTGATTTTTGCGTTACCATTTAAAGACTTAGTCAGATTTTGAGCTTGCTCAGAGAGGTCTTTGCTGGATTCTTCCAAGGTTTTTATTTGGTGCTCCAGTACTGTATTTTGAGTTTTAACGTGTTCCATTTTTTCTCCAAAAGCAGAAAGATTTTCTTTGAATGGTTTAAGCATGGATTCTAATTCTTTTTGATTAGTTTGTGAAAAATCTGCCGTATTTTTTTCGAGGATTTCAGTGGCAATATTTTTAAACCTTTCGACCAAATATTTTTCATTTTGTTCATTTTGAAGATTAATCGTTCTCAATTGAAACAATTCTTCTTTCATAGAATTTTTTTCTGAAATTTCATTTTGCAAATCAGACTTAAGAGCCTTTACAGTAGTGAATTTCAGCCCAACATAAGAAATTACCACCCCAACAAGCAGAAAAAAACCGTAAATCAAAATTTCCATAAAATACCCCTTAAGCCTTATAATACTACTCTAATACAATGCAGAATACTACGCAAGGCTAATTAAATAATTGTTAATTTTAACTAATGGAATGTATTAAGATTTGTAATTTTTTATAGGCTCTAATGCAGACCTCTATTGCATTAGAGGCATAAAGTTGCCATAATTACCAGTTGTGGACTTTTTTTAAAATTAATATTTCTTAAGAAAACCCTGAAAAAAAGGCAATTATAAAACATTACACGCTTTATTTAAGAAGTAATAGCAGTGGGCAAAAATTATAGTTGGTGTAAATTAAAAAATGCAAGTGAACAAAGTTCATCATTCGAGTTTTAACAAATCGAATGATAGAAGCAATAAAAATAATACTCCATCGCAACCGAATTTTGGTGCGACGGGCAATCCTTTGGTCGCTTTTGCAACTTTTATCGAAAATAATGGCTTCCTTGGAGAATTCTTAGCAGTAGATGCTTTAGGAATGGCTACTCCGCGGACTATTCAAGGCTACAATCGAAATAAAGAAGAACTCGGACATCCGAATTATAAAGCCGGAAATGAAGAATTGATAAGAGAATTACTTTCAGGTCCTGCCTTTTTCTTGGTACCTGCAGGAGTTCTTGCAATTGCAGCAATTCTAAAAGGCAAAGTTGCCAAAGTATCCACAGACACACTAAATGCTTTCAAAACAGTTATGAAAAAAACTACTTTGGATGCAAAAGATTTAAAAAATCCTCAAGGAATTAAAGCCAAATTTATTGATAGTTTTATAAAAAATACTTTTGAAGATTATAAAAATGAAACCCCACAAATTGATGAAATCAAAAAAATTCTGTCTGCTGCAGTAGATAGAAAAACGCCTAAGAAGAAAATTATAAAAGATGCCGAAGAAGCTTTGGCAATTTTGAATAAAGCCAACGGTAAATTCATTGACAATACTTCTACGGTGAAATTGGGTAAAACAGAACTGAATATTACAGAACTTATCAGAGATATCCCCAATTACTTAGATGATTTTACTAAAAAAGCTGCTGAAACTTCTGATTCTACAGAAAATTTCATTGAAAAATTCCACCAAAAAGCTAACTTTATAAGAAGGGTAACAAATGTCGCTGCGGTTTCAGCATTATCAGCATTTTTAGTACTTATTCCTACTCTTTATCAAAAAGACAAAAAATTCCCCGGATTAGAAGGGCTCAACACCGAAAACAGAAAATCACGCCAAAAATCCGAAAGGAGTGCAAAATGAGAATAAATAACTCTAACAGCTACACTCCTTCTCAAAAAACCGGCGTTTCTTTCGCAGGAAATTCAAAACTCGGCAAAATATTTGAAAAAGTTGCAGACGAATGCAATATAGGCAACAAAGGAGACTTAAAAAGAAATACTTTTCTATTTATAACAATCTTATTTATGGTAGGAACAAGATTCATCAAATCCAGAGGAGAAGATGAAAAAAGGGAAGTTTTAACAAGAGATGTCCCGGGTGTAGTACTTGCGGCATACGGTGCTCCTATGCTAAATAAAAGTTTGGCTTATTGGGCTACAAAAGAAACCGGCATTCCTATTATTCAATTTGCCAAAGAGAAGGAGCATAATATCAGAAATGCAAAATTTGTTACCCAAAAACAAGTTAAAGACTGGTATTCGGAATTAACCAAACTTGAAAATCCTCTTATTACTTTCTCTGAGACAATCGCAAAACATGGCGGAAATCTCAAAAAAGTAATGACCAAATTGAATCTTGACTCTCACTTGAAAGCTTTAACAGGAAAAGATGATGCCTCTAATCAAGAAATAATTGATTCTCTCAAAAAAGCTAAAAATGAAAAAAATTCTGCTTTTGAAATTCTTGAAGATAAAATCAAAAATATTTCTCCTGATAATAAATTATTCAAAACCGCAAGAAATGCTCAAGCTGCGGTCAAACTAAGCGGAATATTATTCATCGCTGCTTTCTTGGGTGTTCTTCTTCCCAGATTAAATATTGTTACGACTAAAAACAAATATAAAAATGAACTCGAAAATCAAAATAAACCGCAAAAAAAACAATCCCTATCATCAAAAAAAATTGACAAATCTATTTAGGTGCTGTTTTATTCTTTTCAATGAGTAAAATAGCATCATTGCCCACAAGCTGCTCTAGGGCAGCTCTTTTTAATAACAAGCTCTCTTGGGCTTGTTTTTGTCTTGCCAAAGCTTCTCTATAGAAAGCATCCGCTATTACTATGGTTTCTTCTGAAACATTGCCTAGAACATCGCAAAGCTGTTTTCTGTTTTGAAAATTTATATCTGCGTAAGCAAGAATTCTTTTTGCCGTAACATACTCATAGTAACTGGTCAGAAGCTTATTTTGCAAATCTTCAATAGCTTTTGCCAAAATAACCAAATCCGCATCCGTAACTTTTTCAAGATGTTTATTATATTTGTCTTCATTAAGAATATCATTCAAAAAAGTTCCGCCAATAATGCTTGAACCTGCAGCCATGGCGTTTCCTGCCGTAGCTGCAACAAAAGGCGTAATTCCGGCTATCGGTTTCAAAAGTTTTTTCACTTTAGATTCATCAGAGTTTTTCGGGTCGCCTTTTGGGTTTGAAAGCTTATAAATAGCGAATTTTATTGTCTCGCTGTTTTCAACGGCGTACTGCCACAGGATTCTCAAATCACTAAGTATGCTGTCTTCTTCGTCTTTCAGCTCCAAAGAAGCTTCTTTCGCAATTTTTCTTATATCGACACCTTGAGAGTTAGCTTGTTTCAAATCAATTTGAGATTTCTTAATCGCACCAGTTCCAACGGCAAAACTCATCGGGATAATCGACAAAAATATAAATAAAACTAAAAAAAACTTAAATTTCATCTCTGCAATCTTTATTTAATACAATTCTGCTTAAATTCAACTGCTCAACTGCTTCATGCCCTGCCAAACGCTCAAGTTTCAACCTGTTCAATTTGACTTTTTCTTTCAATTGAATTTCTTCTAACATCTTATCATCATAAACGGCAGAAGACACAATCATATAAAATCTGTTATCTTGCTTTAATGCTATATTATAGTTTTTTTGCTCAACTATAAGTTTTTCTCGACATTCTTTTAAAGAATTGATGGAACTTTTATAGTCATAATAACTTTTCACCAAATCATTTTGAAGCCCTTCAACCAAGTCTGACAATTGAATAAGTTCTGTGTCTGTCAAAGGCATTGTTTTGGGCATATCTTTTTTCGAAAAAAGCCTGTTTGCAATTTGTCCGCTGGCTAAAGATGCTGATTGAAGTCCGTAATTTGCACCCACCATAAAAGGCACCATTGATGCACCATTAATCAATGTGGAAACGGTTTTTGCCATCATAGATGAATGTATTTTTCTTTGTTCTGCAGGAGACGAAAGTTTTTGCAAAGCGAATTTTATCGCACTGTTTCTGTCTACTGTAGCCTTCCATAAACTTTCTAAATCCTCAACATCTTTTTCTTTTTGAAGTTTTAAAATAAGTTTGATTTTTTCAGGGTCATTATCTAAAATTTTACTGTTAAGATATTTGGTTTTTGTTGTTTTTACTTTCAGCACATTATCCTTAGGCTCAATGGAAACAACATTATCAATTGCAAAAGCTGCAGCAAAAACATTTCCCCAAAAAAGTACTAAAATAAATATTACAACTAATCTTTTCATCAGCATTCCAGTTCAAAATTAAGTTCAATTATAAGTATATCATACAAAAAATTTCAACTGCCTGTAATATTAATATTATTAATAATAATTGCCTGAATCCGTATCATCATCTTCTTCGACAGAATCCACAACATATTCAGAATCAAAATCATCCGGCAAATTTGAGCTATCAGGCCAAACTGTATACTTGTCAAACTTACACATTGACATATTGACAGCCAAAGTAAAATCTGACTCGGAAAAATCTCCATCTGAAAAATCAGCCCCCGAAACATCAGCATCGGTAAAATTAGCCTGACAATTTGAAGCTACAAAAATTGCCCCGTTTAAAATTGCCCCTGTAAAATCAGAATCTAAAATATTTGCTCTTAAAAAAGTTGATGCGGTCAAATCCGAACCGGAAAAATTGACTCCTTGAAGTTCCATTTCAGAAAAATTTACACCATTCAAATCAGCAAAACTCAAGTTTGCTCCTGTCAGATTAAATCCTGTGAAATCAACTTCGCTAAGGTCTAATAATTCGTCTTCGTCGTATGTTCTGGCTTCATTAAATTCTGAAATACCGCCATCTAATAGAATTTCTATCGCCGTCTCTTTTGTAAATGCCATTATTGATCTCCTTAAATCAATATTAATCTATCAAATTCATTTGTATTGCCAGCAAAATTGCCTGCGTTCTACTTTTTACGTTTAATTTTTTGAATATTTTGTTCATATGACTTTTAACTGTAGAATTTTGCAAAATCAATTTTTCTGCAATTTCATCATTACTGGCACCTTTTGCAGCCAATTGTAAAACGCTTTTTTCTTTGGCTGACAAAGGTATAATATCTTCTGAATAATCAACAAAATCCATCTCTATATTTTTTTTATCGTCTTCTTTATTCCAAGAGCTTCTTCTCAATAAAGCATCCACTCTCGCAAGCAAATTCGGAAGAGTGAAAGGCTTGGTGATATAGTCATCCGCACCTGTTTTCAGTCCGAGAACCTGTTTTTGTTCTTCATCAACAGCTGTAATCATAATAACGGGAATTTCGCCGTAATGCTTGCTGTCTCTGATTTTTTTTAGTGTTTGCCATCCATCCAAATTCGGCATCATAACATCTAAAAGCACAAGAGCTATGTCTTTTGAATGTTCGCCTAAAATCTGAAGCCCCCTGACCCCGTCTTTTGCCACTTCTACTTCATAACCGTACATTGGAAGAACATCCTCAAGATATTTGGGGTTATCATCCACTATCAAAATTTTTCCTAACGAAGCCATATGAAATCTCCTAAACTATATTGTACTTCAAAGCCTTAATCGCAGCTTGAGTCCTATCTTCTACCGATAATTTTTGCAAAATATTGCACACATGTGCTTTTGCAGTATGAATGCTTACGCAGATTTTTTCTGCTATTTCTGCGTTTGATAATCCGTCTACTATCAATTTTAAAACTTGGGTCTCTCTGTCTGTCAAGTTAATTCCCTCAAGCATATCAACCGATGTGCCTAATGATTTTTCTGAAGAATTAATTCGGCTCAAAACAAGTTCTGCAATAGAAGGATCAAGCCAAGCTGCCCCTTCTGCAACAGTTTCAATAACTTGCACAAGCCTTTGAGGAGAAATATCTTTGAGGCAATAAGCATTTGCACCGACTTTTAAGGCTTCTAGGATTTCTTCTTCTGAATTATGTGAAGTCAAAATTATTACCTTAAAAGTTTTATCTAATTTTTTGATAAGTTTGGTCGCTTGAATCCCATTAATCCCTGACAAGCCTAAATCCATCAAAATCAAATCCGGTTGGTGTTCTTGGGTCAATGATACAGCACTTTCTCCATCTTCTGCCTCGATAACGCTGCAAACAAAATCGACAGATTCCAGCGTTGTTTTCAAGCCGAATCTGGTTAATGCATGGTCTTCTACCAAGAGAATTTTTAACTTGTTTTTCACGACCTACCCTTAAAGTAAATTCATCTCTAATTTATATTATATAATTATTCTTCATTTGAAGTAAAGTTTTTTATATTTGGACACTGGATATCATCAAACAGGCAAATTAAAATAAAATTTCGAGCCTTTATCAATTTCTGATTCGACCCAAATTTTGCCGCCATGCTTTTCAATAATTTGTTTTGACAGATACAATCCAAGACCTGTACCCACTTTTCGCATTTTTTTGGAAGTAGAAAAATATTTTTCAAAAATATTATCCAAATCTATAGCAGGTATCCCCCGACCGTTGTCAGACACCAAAACTTCAATGAATTTGCCTTTTTTCGATATTTTCAAATCTATTATTCCGTCTTGCCTTGTGTAAGAAATGGCATTATTCAAAAGATTTTTCAAAACTCGTTTGATTTCAATTTTGTCGAATTGTGCATCAACTCTTTTCATATCACAGTGCAGGCTGATAGTTTGGCTTTTAACCAAAAATGCGATTTCTTCAATAGATTCCTTTGCAACTTTGAGCAAACACTGTTTTTCTTTAACAATTTTCAGATTTCCTGACCTACTTCTGCAAGTATCCAAAAGGGTATTGACCAAAAATAAAAGTTCTTCATTATTTTTGAGCATACTTTCTATAACATCTTTTTGTCGACTTGTAATTTGCCCGAATGACTCGTCAGAAAAAAGTTTCAGTGCATTAATTTCTGCCAAAATAGGAACTTTTAAATCATGTGTCAAAGTCGCAGTAAAATCTTCTTGAATTTTGACCATTTCTTCAAGGTCATTCTTTTGCTCTTCAAGCTCCATTTGATAAGCCTTAATCATAAGTTCTCTGTCTGTTAAAGCTTCAATCATTCGATTTATATTTTCTGCAATCCATTTAGTTTCAGGCGTAAGCAAAGACCTTAAACGTCTTGACAGATTTCCGTAACGAACTTCTTGAGCGGTAATCGAAATCCTATTCAAAAATTTGGTCAAAGTAACACGCTTCTTTTTCTCTCTGATATAAAGAAAAGAGACCCACAATAAAGCACCAAAAATAATTAAAAATAGAGTTAAAAAAAGAATTTTCATACCTTTATTATATTTCAAAAAAAGGCTTCTACACAAGTCGAAATAATTTCTGTTATAATTATTATAAGTTGCCAATAAAGGTTATTAAATTGTCAAAAAATAAAACATGCTATCTTTGTCTAAGTTCCAAGCATAAAAAAAGAGATGGGAAAATCAGAAACCTTGACAGCGTAGATGTCTTGGAATGTGAGAATTGTTCTTTGGTATTTCTTTCTTCTTTTGAACATATGAATGAGGATTTTTATAAACAAGGTGCTATGCATTCAGAAATAAATCTTGAAAAATGGCTTGAAATAACAAAAACAGACGACCTAAGACGATTTCATTTCGCAAAAAATAAAATTAAAAACAAAAAAGTTTTAGATTTCGGCTCGGGTAATGCAGGTTTTTTGAAACTTGCCAAAAATACAGCAAAAACTGCTGTAGGGCTAGAAATAGACGAAACATTCAATGAATATTTTGAGCAAAATAATATTGAAATAATAAGAAACCTTCAAGACACAAATGAAAAATTTGATATAATAACGATGTTTCATGTATTAGAACATCTGCAAAATCCAAAAGAAATCCTGAAAGAGGTCTCTGAAAAATTAAACCCTAACGGCGAAATAATAATAGAAGTACCAAGTTCAAATGATGCCCTTTTAAAGGTTTATAACAATAAAGGCTTCAAGAATTTCACTTATTGGGGATGTCATCTTTATTTATTTAATGAAAAAACACTGAAAAAATTATTTGCCGATTCTGCTTTCAAAATAAATTATATTAAGCACATTCAAAGATACGGCATAGCCAATCATCTTCATTGGATTTTGAAAAACAAACCAAACGGGCATAACCTTTGGAAGGCAATCGACTCAAAACTCTTAAATAAAGCTTATGAAGCCATTCTTTCATTTTTCAAAATTACTGATACAATAATCGTAAGCATTTCGCTTAAATAAATCATGCCTAATAAGTAATTTTAAAGTATAATTATTATAGTTATATTAAGGGATTAAAATTATTGAAAATATTCTCTGCAAATAAAACATTCAAATATATAAGTTATTACTTATTAATACTGGTTTTTACATTAAGTTTAAATTTGACAAGCTTCGGAATTGCTCAAACATCAAACGATACACAAAAAACATCTGATATTGTCTCTGTGGAAGAAGATAAGCCCATATCTGAAATTTACCAAAAAAGACAAAAAGAAAATTTGATTTCGCCGGTTAATGTTTTTTCTAATTTACTGACACTTATTTTGATAATGTTCACAATAGCTTGGCTTTACCAAAAATACGGACAAAATATTTTATCAAAAGCTCTCAAAACAAAAAATCTTAATATAAACTCTATAAATTTAGTATCTACGCTCCCGATAGGTCAAAATAAATATTTGCATATAATAGAAGTAGATAACGAAAGAATGTTGGTAGGTGCTACGAACAATAATATTTCGTTAATAAAAAGTCTGAAAAATAGTCCAAAAGAAAAGGTGGTCTCTGATGAATAAAACAATCCAAATCGGAAACAAATTACTGGGTGAAGGTCAGCCTTGTTTTTTCATAGCTGAAATCGGCATTAATCACAACGGCTCTATCGAAATAGCAAAACAACTTATTGATGTTGCAGTAGAATGCGGATGTGATGCGGTCAAATTTCAAAAAAGAACCGTAGATGTAGTTTATACTCAAGAAGAACTCGAAAGACCCAGGCCTAATCCCTTCGGAAAAACAAACGGAGACCTAAAAAGAGGGCTAGAGTTCGGATATAGCGAATTCAAGCAAATCAACGAATATTGCACACAAAAAAATATTATATGGATAGCTTCTTGTTGGGATGAAGAATCTGTTGATTTTATAGAACAATTCAATCCCCCTGCATACAAAATAGCATCGGCTTGCCTTACAGACAGAGAGCTTTTAAACTATACCAAAGCCAAAGGAAAACCAATTATTTTGGCAACAGGAATGAGTTCTTTAGAAGAAATTGATTCTGCAATGGAGATAATCGGCAACAAAAATACTGTTTTGATGCAATGTACAGCGACATATCCAAGCGACAACCAGGAACTCAATCTTCTTGTAATACCTCAATTCAAAGAAAAATACCAAACTCTTGTCGGATACTCCGGACATGAAAGAGGCATCGCCCCATCATTCTTGGCGGCTTCTTTAGGTGCTTGCGTTATTGAAAGACATATTACACTGGATAGAACTATGTGGGGTTCAGACCATGCAGCAAGTTTAGAGCCTTTAGGATTGAAAAAACTCTTGAGAGACATAAGACTTATACCTAGTATGCTTGGTGATGGCAACAAAATTGTCTACAATGACGAAAAACCTATTATCGAAAAATTAAGAAGAAAGAAAACCGTCTTATGCTAGATTTACCTTTCAAAGACAAAATTAAGTTAATCGCATCTGATTTTGACGGAATTCTCACTGATGGTGGGCTTTATTTATCCGCAGACGGCTATGGTAGTTTCAAAAAAGTCAACTATAAAGATATAATGGGGATTTCTCTATGGCTGAAAAGTGGCGGGAAATTCGCAATAATATCTGGAGATAAGAGCAAAGCCATTGATACTTTAGCCGAAAAATTCAACTTGGAAGATGTTTATCAAGGCATAGGATTTCACCAAAAACATGAAACCCTTAATGAAATAATGAAAAAATATTCATTATCAAATGAAGAAATTTGTTATATCGGTGATGATATCAATGATATAAAGGCATTACAACTGGCAAAAACAGCTGTAGGTGTGCCTGATGGAAATTACAAATTAAAAAAAGAGGTAGAACATCTAATAATAACAGAATCAAAAGGCGGATTTGGAGTAGTAAGAGAAGTTGTTGACAGCATTCTTAATTAATTGGAGCTTATATAATGTTTGAAAAAAATATCAAAGAATTAGAGAAAAAAAATCCTGAATTAGCTAAAAAAATTAAGGATTATCCTTACGATAAGATAAAAACTGTCGAAGTTTATGAATCCGAATCCAAAAATATCATAATTTCTTATAAAGGAATTTTACTTCACTCCAATGAAGATCCTATCCGCGAGGCGAAATCACTTTGGCATAAAACAGTCAAAAACGAGTTGAAAACCAATGATATTCAACTTGTCTACGGAATAGGACTTGGGTATTTATTCAAAAGAGCTTATGTAAGTGCCAATTCAAAAATATTACTGTTTGAACCTTCCTTGGATATTCTAAGATTTGTTTTTGAGAATGTTGACTTTTCGCCGGAACTTGCCGATGAAAGAGTATTCATCGTTGACACACAAGAAGATGTAACCGATTTTTTTGAAAGAAAATATATTTCAGGAGACAAAATCGAAGTGCTATTTTTGCCTTCCTATTTAGAGCTTGACCAAAAAGGACTGCTTGAGCTTTCAAATAATCTTTTCCAAACAGTAAAAGACAAAAATATAGACCAAAATACAGCTCTTATGATGTCAAAATTAACCACAAAAAATTTGCTTTACAGAATTTTTAATATTTCAAAATACAATCCTGTAAATACTTTGACTAACAGTTGCAAAAACAAAACAGCTCTTATTCTTGCTGCCGGTCCGTCTTTACAAAATGACTTAAAACTCATAAAAGCTAATCGTGAAAAATTTATTGTTATCGCAATATTGCCGACTCTAACAATCTTAAAAGATAACAATATCGAACCTGATTTTGTTACAGCAGCAGATCCGACATATCAAATACCTAAAATTGAAAAATACAAAGACCAATTACAAACAATGAATTTCGTCAATGAATCAAGAGCGGATTTGTATTTAGACAGACTGGATGTCAATTCTTCTTTTATATATTTTCCTTCTGTTGACAAAATTTCACAAACTATTTTGGGAGCTGTATCGAATAATACAATCGAACTTCTTCCGCCTTGTGCCTCTGTATCGATTTTATCTTTCAGACTTGCACAACTTTTAGGCTGCAAAAAAATAATTTTCTCAGGCTTAGACCTAGCTATGACTGATGATAAACTTTATTCCGAAAGCAATATCCAAATCGTAAATCAGACAGAAAATAAGCTGACTCTTACAGAAGGATATGGAGAATATACAGTACAACTAACTACAACCGCAGCTGCAGACGGCTCAAAAGTGAAAACCAGAGAAGATTATGTGCTTTTCATAAAAGAATTTGAAAAAATAATACAAGAAAATCCTGATATGGAAATGATTAATACTGCAATCAAGGGTGCATTAATTCAGGGAATGACTTATGAAACAATGGAAAAAGCCGTAAAGAATCTTGAAAAAACAGGAATCGACCTAGATACTGTTATAGAAAAAGCTAAAAAATCTAATTTAAAAGACTTCAAAAAAGAAGCCCTGAAGATAATTAAAGAGACTAAAAATTCTTTTGTAAAAGCAGGTGAACTGATTGCTAAAGCCTCCATTTCTGCGACAGAATTGATAAATGAATTGTCTTTAGAAACGCCTGATATGGATAAATTCGAAAAACTCTACACTGAAAGCAAAAGTGTTTTTTCTGCATCAAGAACTTTTGCCACAGAAGATATAATTTTGTCGACATACATGCAAACTGAAATACTTGAATTTATAACCACTTATCACAAAGAAGCTTCAATAACTCTTGAGATATTAAAACTAAATCTTGAGATAGAGAAAAAATTATTTGAAAAAACTTTAAAATCCATAGAGGATTTGACACCAATAATAGATGCAATTATAGAACAAGGATAATTTTACCTGCGTGAAATGAAAAGATTTTTTAAAAATATAATATCTGAAATAAACAAATTGAATTCTTCAGTAATTTCATATGAAAAATTAGGCAAAGAAGTTATTTTACCTTCAAAAGCTTATATGAATTGGGGAATATTTTTGGCGACCAAAGGCGATATAAAAACCGCTCTCGAAAAATTTGAAACATCGGGAAATATGCTTTCAAAATCCCCTGAAAATTTTATAAATTGGGGTATTGCACTGGCAAAAAATGAAGATTATGAAAAAGCAATCGAAAAATTTGAAAAAGCTGTCAGGCTGGATTCAAATTCTAACAAAGCCTATTCTCTTTGGGCGGCAACACTTGTAGAATTAGGACGAATTGAAGAAGCCGAAGAAAAATATAAAATTGCAGTAGACCTTGCACCCAATAATCCTGAAATATACATAAACTGGGGTATTTCACAGGCAAAACTTTCAAACAGAAAAAAAGCCGAAGAAAATTTCAAAAAAGCTTTCGAGCTTGCGCCGCAAAATTTTCAGGCTGTATTTTTATGGGGTGTGGTTTGTGCAGAACAAAATAAATACGAAGAAGCCATAGACAAATTTGAAAAAACAATAGCCCTCGCACCGAATAATTTTGAAGCTTATTATTATATTGCTATAAGTTATTTAAAACAAAAAAACTACACTTTAGCAACAAAAAATGCAAAAAAAAGTATCAATTTGTTTCCAATGAAAATAGAAAGCTACATAGTTTTGGCTGAAGCATACGCAGCCCAAGAAATGCCCGATGAATGCTATGACTGTTATAAAACCGCCGAAAAAATCAAAGGTAAAAATTTGACCCTATATTTATCTTGGGGTGCAAGCTTACAAAAATTCGGGCAATTTGAAAAATCTCTTGAAAAATTAAAAATTGCAGCCGAAATTTCCCCGGGCGATGTATCTGTAAAATATTATCAGGGAACAGCTTTGAGCTCCCTTGGCGAATATAAAAAAGCCCTTGAAATTTTTAAGCTTTTATCAAGAATAAACACCAAAGATTACAATTCTATTATTGAACTCGGCAAAAACTACCAACTCATTGACGAACCCCAAAAAGCAATCTATTGCTACAATATAGCAATAAAAAACACTCGAAATAACAAACATCTTTACTACAATATTGCCAATTCGTACAAAAAATTGGGAGTTACCAAAAAAGCTCTTCTAAATTATCAAAAAGCTCTTGAATATTATCCCGAGCACCTTTCTGCACTTTTGGAATCTTCTGAAATATATATTTCGGAAGAAAACTACAAAGAAGCTGTAAGACGCATCAGAAAAGCTTATCAGTTAGAGAAAAACAATAAAGATATCTTATTTGAGTACGGCAAAATTTTGATGCTGACAGAAGATTATGAAAATGCTCTCGAAAAACTCAATACCGCCTTGGCAATCGACCCCAAATACACCCTTGCAAATCTTTGTATAGCGGAAATTTATATCAAAACCAACAAATATGACAAAGCTATTGAAATTATGGAAAAATTAAAAAATGAAAACCCCGAATCTATCGAAGTCATCAACTTTTTAGCCTTTGCATACATCGAAATTGCCGAATTGAATAATTCTGAAGAATATTATCACTTATCCTATAAATATCTTGAGCAATTAATCGAAACAACCGCAGTAAACCCGACAATTTGGGCAAATTTTGCATTCATAAAGGCGAAATTGGGGGACAAAAAAGGTTTCAAGCAAGATTTTTCGACACTTATAGACAAATTTCCGCAAGAAAAGAATATAATACTTAAATATCTTGACCTTGCCCTCGAAAAACTTGACTTTGATGTTGAATTTGGTACTCTAATAAGAGAAGAAATTATTAATAATAAGGCAGAATAAAATTGAGTATCATAGTACAAAAGTTCGGCGGGACATCAGTTGCCGACGCTGCAAAAATAAAAAATGTCGCCCAAGCCGTAATCAAAGAAAAATTAAAAGGTCATCAAGTTGTCGTAGTTGTCTCTGCAATGGGTAAAACTACCGATTATTTGGTAGATTTGGCGAAAGAACTTACACCAAATCCTTCTTTGCGAGAAATGGATATGCTTCTCACGACAGGAGAACAAGTTTCTATCGCTCTTTTGACAATGGCAATCCAACAAGCAGGGCACAAAGCAATAAGTATGAATGCAGCCCAAATGGGAATTATAACCGAAAATGTTCATTCAAAAGCAAGGATTGTTGATATCAAATCCAAAAAAATCAAAAAAAATCTTGATAGCGGTATGATTGTTGTTGCGGCAGGATTTCAGGGAATTACACCTGACGGCGAAATCACAACCCTCGGACGAGGAGGCTCTGATACTTCAGCTGTAGCCCTTGCAGCCGCCCTGGAAGCTGAACGCTGTGATATTTACACAGATGTAGATGCTGTCTACACAGCAGACCCTCGAATTATACCGACTGCATCAAAATTGGATATAATTTCTTATGAAGAAATGCTTGAACTGGCAAGAGTGGGAGCTAATGTGCTTCATCCTCGCTCTGTAGAGACTGCGAAACAATTTTCTGTACCGATGAGGGTCAGAAGCAGTTTCAAACACGATGATTTAGGAACTTTAATTATAGGAGTTGAAGAAATGGAAATATACAGACCCGTAAGCGGCGTTGCAGCAGATTTATCACAAATCAAAATTGCGATTACAAAAGTTCCCGACAAACCCGGTAGTGCTGCAAAAATATTCTCAACTCTGGCAGAAAACAACATCAGCGTAGATATGATTATTCAGTCTTACGGCGATGAAAATAATATTCGAGATATGGCTTTTACCGTTGATGAAGCTGATGGAGAACAAACGATGGAGATTTTGAACAATCTGAAATCACAAATCGGTTTTGAAGCAGCCATCGCCGATACAAATGTAGCAAAAGTAAGCATCGTTGGTGCGGGAATGATTGACAAACCCGGTGTTGCGGCAGATATGTTCTGTGCAATCGCAGATGCAGGGATTAACATAAAAATGATTTCTACAAGCGAAATCAAAATCAGCTGCATCATAGACAAAGATTATGCAAAAGAAGCTGTGAAAGCCCTTCACGACAAATTTGAACTAAATTCTGAAAAAGAAGCAAAAGTCGGCGGATAAGAAATTAAATCCTACCCTCTTGATTTTTTATTATAAGAAGTTATAATTTGGGTATGAATGAAATTCATTCGTATAAAAAAACCGCTAAGGAGAAATGATTCCTTAGCAGTTCCAAGATAACCTATAAGTGTTGATCTTTTGCGGGATTCACTAATAGGTTATTTATTTTTAGGTTTTTTAGGTTGTTTAATTGTTTCTACAACAGTAGTCTTAGGATTTTTTTCAGCATATTTATCCGTTACAAACTTGCCTGTTATAGCTGATCTTGCTTTTTTCATTTCCTTTTCTCCTCTCGTATATTATTTTTTGTAATTTTCAAAACAATCATATTGTTTAACGAATATATCGACCATTATTCTTAATTACTAATCTTCAATCTCCAACAACCTAATTTATGACTTTCGAAAGGTCCTTGCTTTAAATGTTTTCTTAAAGAATTTGGATGAAGACCTATTTTTTCTGCAATTTCATCTGTCCTTAGTTCCCCACTTGATCTTAACAAGTTAATTATATTGGATATGTTTTTCTTCCTTAACTCTTCTTGGCGTTTTTTTTGACCCGTTAAAGGCGTTGAAGAAATATGAGAAGAAGTATTTTCTATGACAAAATCTTTTTTCAATAACTTCATTGCATTATTTTTAGCTTCTGTAAGTTTCTTAATTTCCTCATCAATAGCCTTTATATAATTTTCAGTTATTTCGTCCAAAGACATCTAAAAAACTCCTTATTATTATATGTGTTAAATCTACTAAACAATACTACTACACTCTAGCCTGTTAAGCAAGCAGTTAAATGTTAAACCTTTAACAATTGTTCACAATCGATTACTAAGTTATTAAGTTACTATTGCAATCTAGGCAGTTAAGGCATTCAAAAATCATTGTTAATTGAAGGTAAAGTGCCTGAATTAAATCCTACCGCAATCCTTTTTAATCTGTGCCACGAGCTCTTCTTGTGAGTCGAATTTCTTTTCATCCCTGATTTTGCGGATGAATCCGACTTCAATAATTTGATTATAAATGTCTTTGTCAAAATTTAAAAGGTGTGCCTCAACAGTCTTGAGCCCGCCTTTTAAAGTAGGTGCAGTGCCTACATTTATCATAGCCTTGTGTTTTCTATCTTGAACTTTTGCCCAGCCGGAATAAACACCGTTTGGGATTTCGACAGCGTTTTTATCTTGAAAAATATTTGCCGTCGCAAAGCCTATTTTGTGCCCCAAACCTCTGCCTCTGACGACTTCTCCTGAAATAGAAAAATCCCTTCCGAGATAATGGCTTATAACTTCGAAATCACTATTTGCAATACATTTTTTGATTAAAGAACTGCTTACAACATTTGAATAAAGCTCAACAGGTGCAATACTCAAAAGCTCATAGCCATATCTTAGGGTGTTATTTTGCAAAAATTCACTGTTACCTTTTTTATTTGCCCCAAAAGAATGATTGAAACCTACTGTAATGAATTTTGGATGCAAAGAATCAACCAAAATATTTTTCAAATATGCTTCTGCTGACAATTCTATCAATTCTTTTGTAAAATCTAAAAGCAGAACCGCTTCTACCCCAAGGTCTTGAAGCAACTCCAATCGTTTTTGCAAAGTTACTATCAAGGGGACTTTGGTGTTTTGCAAAATTTCAGCAGGATGATTGGAAAAAGTAACCACACAAGAAGTCAATCCTGCATTTTTGGCTTTTTTTATCATAGATTGTATAACAAAAGAATGCCCTAAATGCACACCATCAAAAAAACCGAGTGCAACTGCCGATGATTCTAACAAATTAGGTTTTGCGTCCTTAAAAATTAACAAAAGCTAAATCCTTATTAAAAAAGAAGACTTCAAATAAAGTCTTCTTTTTACATTCTAAAACATTTTTCGATTAAACTGCTTTTTTTACTTTATTTGCTTTTATGCAAGAAGTACAAACACGAGCTTTTTTAACAACTCCGCTAATTACAGCTTTGACAGACTGCAAGTTAGGAATTTGTCTATAAACATTTGCCTTGTTTGAAAAAGATCTTTTAGCAGCTTTTAAGGGTTTTTTACCACATATTTCACATTGTCTGGACATTTTATTTTCCTTCTTAGTTATTTAGTTTTCTCAAGTTCTATAATCATAATCAAAACCAAATAATATATCAAGTCCCAACTTAAGTTGTAATCGAAAAATTCAAACTCGTCTATATATATGATTTGAAGGTTCGATTTACATGATAATTTAAGTTTACATGAAGATTTATATATTTTAATTCAACAAGTCAAAAGGGAAAAGAAGGGATTACAGACATGGATAACTTGAAAATAAGCAACAGACTAGGAGTAAAGAAGCAATCGAAAGCTTCAGGAAACAAGAAAGCAAATGAAACCAACAGTCCTTTTGCGAACAATCCTTTTTCGAGCAATCCTTTTGGAATTTCATTTAAAGGCAAAGTTTTGAGCGGTGATTTATTTACTAAATCATCCTTGAGTGAAAAAAGCAATACAATTCTAGCTAAAAGCAAACTGGCAGTGAGTGCAGCTGTAGCAAGTCTTACTGAAATCAAAAATACACTTGCACAAAAATTTGAACCTGTAATTACTTTTGCAAAACAAACAGCAGAACACATTACAAATTTGGCTAACAAAATCGGCGATTTCAAAGTAGAAAATATCAGCCTGACGGCAGCATTCAAAAAAGATTCCAAAAGCCCTCAAATTTCGAGAGGTGCCCAAAGGTTACTAAACAAACCTGTTTCGGAGCTTGAAAACTTATGGAAAGCTATCGAGCCAACATTAGCTTAGGTTGTTTAAGATTTAATTATAAGGAATAAAAAAATGTTTAAAACAGAAATTGCAAAAATAGAACATATAATCGAAGCCCTCGGTGCTCATCCTGATCCTGCTTCAGTGGGTGTCTTGGATAGAATGGGAACAAATTCATCATCTGATGAAATAAGAGAATTGACAGCTAAGGCTCTTGTTCAAAAAAATACCCACGACTCTTTGGTAGTACTAGTTATCAATAAAGGTAAGGGTATAAACGATCTTAGCCCAAAAGTTGCTATGAATTCTGTAAATGAAATTTTGTCTCTTGAAGACAAAGAAGAAGTAATACATATTTTGGAAGATACAATAAATATGCACTCTAATGAAGAAGTTAGAGAAACTGCTCGTTCAGTCAGAGCCCTTATTGAACTTTCATAAGATTACAAAATCCATAACCAAAAATATCATTGACCAAAGTTAAATTGCCTTTGCCTGCATCCAAATCGTACTCAACACCTAAAGGCAAAGTATATTTGCTTGTTGAATGCGAGGCATAAAAACCAATAAAAGCAGGTTTTTCTGGCACAAAACTTCTTAAAAACTCCTCTGAAATAATAGTTTCGCCAAAATCTGCAATCACAAGCCCTGAAATATTTTCAAAAGCATCAGCAAGCTTAAGCTGCGTAAGCATTCTGTCAATTTTGTACAAAGGTTCATTCAAATCTTCTAAAAGCAATATTTTTCCCTTGAAATCAGGTGCATACTTTGTACCGAGTAAAGAAGTCAGAACGGATAAATTCCCGCCAATCAGCTTCCCATTTGCCTTGCCTTGATTTATGACTTTAAAACTATTTTTGGCTTTATAAATATAAGGTGCTTTAAGACCTTCTAAAACCTCGAAAAAACTTTTTTCGGTGATAGCATCAACCTCATCAACCCCAAAATCACCCAAAGCCATCGGAGCATGAAAAGTCGGAATCGGAAAATTGTTCAAAAATGCAGTAATATCACTATGCCCCAAAAATATTTTAGGATTTTTCGAAATCAAATCATAGTCAATTTTATCTAAAAGTCTTGCACATCCATACCCGCCTCTTGAACATAATATAGCTTTGATTTCAGGGTTTTCAAAAGCCTCAAGCAAGTCTTTCAAACGAAAATCATCATCACCAGCCAAATAATCTTCTTGCAACAAAGCATTTAAAGAGACTTTGACCTTATAACCATTTGATTCCAAATACAAAACAGCTTTATTAAGAGCTTTTTCATCCCTAATCGGTCCTGCAGGAGAAATTATAGCTATCGTATCGCCTTTTTTTAATGGTGTGATTTTTTTCATAATTTTGTAAAATCCTTTGCTAGATTTTGCATATTCTCAATTATTAGTTCGGGCATGAAAAGCTATCTCTTTGTGAAAGTTTATCTTTTCACATTCCATCGTTCATGATACATTATATATGATATCAAAGAGGGTTAAAAATTGTTACAATCCTATATGCCGCTTTATAGAAAATACAGACCGCAAAATTTTGGCGATTTGGTCGGACAAGAAGTCATATCTACAGCTCTTTGTAACGCTATTGAAATGGGTAAAATCTCACATGCTTACCTTTTTACGGGTTCAAGGGGGACAGGAAAGACTTCCGCCGCAAGGATTTTAGCAAAATCATTAAATTGTATCGAAGGACCTACAAAAACGCCTTGCGGGAAATGCCCAAACTGCATTGATATCACAAACGGACACGCATTAGATGTTTTAGAACTTGATGCAGCAAGCAATACCGGCGTTGACAATATGCGTGATATCATAGATAAAACTCAATTTGTACCTGTTTCAGGTAAATATAAAATATTTGTAATAGATGAAGTTCATATGCTTTCACCATCCGCCTTTAATGCACTTTTGAAAACACTTGAAGAACCACCCAAGAATCTTGTGTTTATTCTTGCCACCACAGAATCACACAAAGTTTTAGAAACAATAGTAAGCAGATGTCAACGTTTCGACTTTAGAAAAATCAAAACCAAAGATATTTCAAATAGGCTTGAATATATTGCAAAACTAGAAAAAATAAATGTTTCAAAAGACGCAATAGAATTGATTGCCCTAAAATCATCAGGCGGATTGCGTGATGCCATAGCTCTTTTGGACCAAGCAAGTGTTTTGGGGCTTGGCGGTAATGAAATCTCTATTGATGATGTGCTTTCGATTTCAGGTGCAGTTTCACAAGATGATTTGTTCGCAATAACAACAGCTTTAGCAAAAAAACAGCCTGATGTACTCATTGAATTGATAAATAAAATCATCAATCAAGGTAACGAACCTCTTTTGATTTTGAAAGAGCTCGTTTCTTATTTCAGAAATCTTTTACTTGTCAAAACAGCTTCAAATACAGCCAAAATAAATGATTTACTGGCTATATCTGATAAAGCTCTTGAACAATTAAAATCTCAATCGCAGGATTTTGAAACAATTGAAATAGCACAAATTATTGAAAAATTGGCAGAATATGAAGTTATGCTCAAAAATACAACCAACCAAATGTTGTGGATTGAAGTGATTTTGATAAGCATTTTACATCGCCAAGATATCAAAGTAATCAAAGACCTCGAAAAAAGAGTAAGTTCTTTAGAGGCAAGATTTTCAGGGCAAAATACAGGAACAGCACAAACAATCGTTAAGCCTCAACCTGTTATAACGCCTGTGCAAGAAATACCTAAGGTCGTTACAGAAGTAAAAACACAAGAAAAATCAGAACCTGTGAAACAAGAATCGGCAACTGTCATTCAACCTGCTACAACACAAGACAAACAGCCTTCAGAGGATGTGAAGCAAGAATGGGTAAATATTTTAAATTTGATGGACAGTTTTCCTGCCAAAAATTATTTTTTGACTGTACAGCTTGTCAAACCTGTCAAAATTTCAGATAGTAACATAATAATTGCCCTGAAAGATGAAACATTTATCAAAAGCACAAAAGAAAGCAAAAAACTTAATGAACTAGAAGTTGCCGTTACCAAATATTTTGGCAAAGAAGTCAAAATAGACCTTATAACTTTTGAAGAAAATAAAAATATAAAAAAAAAACTGAAATCCTCATCTGAAGAAAAAATAACCCCGATTGAACCTAAAGAAATTTCGCCTCAAATAGAGCATGAAACTATCGAATCGGAACAAATTGAACAAAATTTTGATATTGAAATAGAAGAATTACAAGAAATAAAAGTATTAAAAGAACCTGTTAAAGCCTCAAAAAAGAAATTCTCTGATGAAACGGAAATGATAATGGATCTTTTTCAAGGCAAAATTATTGATTAAAATATCAATCTGTATTTTATCCATATCCCCCGATTGGGCATAAAAAAGACTACTATTCTAAAAGATAAGTTAGGTTAGTAGAGTTATTTTCAATAAAGGCATAATCCGATAAACTTAAATTGTCATACAGGAGGAGGATTTTGGTTATGTCACTACAATTGTTATTTAAAGCACCCTACATAGAGATGGAACATTTAGAAAATCTTTGGTTTCAATTATCAAACAATGCTTGCAACTTAAAATGCAAACATTGTTTTTTAAGTTGCTCTCCAAAGTACAACAACAAAAGCTTTTTGCACATCGACAAAGTTAAATCTACGCTCGAGTTTACAAAAAAAGATTCAATTAAATCAATTTATTTAACCGGAGGAGAACCTCTTTTACACCCTGAAATCAATAATATCCTAAGGCTTTGTTTGAGAAGGGCAAATACAACAATTCTAACAAACGGAACAATGTTGAATGACAAAAAAGTACGATTTTTGAGGCAACTTGAAGATAATTATAATTTTGAAATAATATTCAGAGTCAGCTTGGACAATCCTGATGAAATCTTAAATGACAGAATTCGCACAAGAGGACACTTCAGAAAAGCAATGTCAGGCATCCAAAATCTGCTGAAATATGAATTCAATCCGATAATATCAATTGTGAATTATAACAATCAAGATGAAAAAATTCTCAAGGCGGAATTTAAAAAATTATTTAATTCCATCAATTTTGAAACTGAAGATTTGAATTATAAAATAATTCCACCGCTAAAAACAGGTGAATACGCATTAAACTTTGGAAAATACGGCGATAATGAATTTGTAGATTCAAACAGCTTGAAGAATATTGATGAAAAGAATTTTGATTGCAAAACATCAAGAGTCATTACAAATGACGGCGTTTACTCTTGTCCTGCTTTAGCTGCAGATTCACGAGGCAAAATAGGCTCAAATATACAAGATTTTTCCAAAAAAGTCTTTCTAGAAGCCAACACTTGTTATACCTGTCAAAACTCAAATACTAATTTATTTAACAATAATTGGTAAAGTTTTATTAATTATTATTAAATAAATAGCAATTATTATTTCGTTTTGAGTTAAAACAATAGTAATTACTTATTTGAGGTTGGCAGAATGAATGGAATTGGCAGTAACTTAAATTTCGGAACGCAAATTGTTCCTATCAAATCAGAAAAACCTATAACTCCACAAGAGCAGGCTGATTTGGCAAAAGTTAAAGAAATGTTAGATGAAAAAATGGGCAAAGATGTAGTAAGCTTTAAAATCAAAGATGACAAAAATCTAGATGTAATAGTAAATCATCCTGACCCGAAAGTTGAAAAAGAAATTGCCGCAAAAATGCAAGAAATGGCAGGAGCAGTGAATGCAAAAGCATCTGCTGCAGATGCCAAAGCAGCTCCGACAGGCAAAAACATGAATGTCGTAGCCTAAAATCTGAAAAATCTAAAAAAACAACTGCTGAAAAACTTTTTGGCAGTTGTTTTTTACTATATAAAAATTGTAAAAATTTCAACTAAAATAATATGTTAAAAGTAAATTAAATTTCATATCCCCACTTGAATACGCCTATCGGTTATAATGAGTTTAATTGACCCTAGTTTCGTTTTTAATTAATTTAGAATGAGGATTTATTATAAATGCAAGAATATATCTACGGCAGAAATGCCACCCAAGAAGCAATCAGAACAATACCTGAGAGGATTAATAAAATATTGATATCACAAACATCTCAAAAAGATAAAAAAGTGAATGAAATAATCAATGAAGCCAAAGAAAATGGTGTCTTATTTCAATTTGTTCCGACTCAAAAACTTGAAACTTTGGTTCAAAACAGCTCGCACCAAGGGATTGTAGCAAGTATTTCACCTGTGGAATACTTGGATTTGGATGATTTTCTCAATAATTTACAAAAAGAAAATGCAATAGTCGTAATTTTAGACGGAGTAGAAGACCCGCATAATCTGGGTTCAATAATTAGGACTGCCGTCTGTGCAGGAGTAGACGGGATAATTATTCCAAGCAGAAGATGTGCTACAGTTAATGCAACAGTACAAAAAGCCAGTGCAGGTGCTGTAAATCATATTCCAATAATAAAAGTGAACAATATCGTGAATGCCATCGAAAAGCTTAAAGAGAAAGCTTTTTGGGTATTCGCTGCAGATGCTGCTGCGAAAGAAACCTACTATGATGTAGATTACAGTGGCAATTGTGCAATTGTTTTAGGTGGTGAAAATTGTGGAATAAGTAAATTAGTCGGTTGTAATTGCGATTATCTTATCAAAATTCCTATGCTTAGTGATTTCAATTCACTAAACGTAGCAAATGCAGGCAGCATAATAATTTACGAGGTGATAAAACAACGACTTAAGCAATAATCTTAATTTTTGGCGATCAAGGGGGATGTATATGACTTTTAAGAGACAGGCTATTAATGCCGATGATAAAATGACGGATGAAACTATAGAAATGGATATCGAAATAGAAGATATTCCTGAAGCAGCAAACTTGTTTAGACCTTCAACAAGTATTGAATACGACAGTCTTTCTGATGATTCTGTAAAAATTTATTTGCAACAAATCGGGAAAATTTCACTTTTTACTCCCGAAGAAGAATATGAAACCGCAAAAGCCATATCTGAAGGCTCTTTAGAAGCAAAGCAAAAACTTATAAATGCCAATCTCAGGCTTGTCGTTAGTATTGCAAAAAAATATACAAATCGCGGGCTTTCATTTTTGGATTTAATTCAAGAAGGAAATATGGGATTGATGCGTGCGGCAGAAAAATTCGACTATTCCAAAGGTTACAAATTTTCTACTTATGCAACTTGGTGGATACAACAATCCATCACCAGAGGCATCGCTGACAAATCAAGGACTATCAGGCTTCCTGTCCATATGATTGAAACCATCAGCCGTGTAAGAAAGGTAACGACTGACCTGACAAACGAATTGAACCGTAAACCTCGAAAAGAAGAAATAGCACAAAGACTGGGAGTTTCTATTTCTAAACTTACGTCAATTTTAAAAACCACACAAACGGTTGTGAGCCTTGAAACTCCTTTGAATCAAAAAGAAGATAGCTCAACTGTAAGCGATCTTTTGATTGATGAAAGCTCTATTGCACCTGATACCAAAGTTACACAGGACAATTTGTTTTTCGAGATGAGAGGGATTTTGGCTCAATTGAGTACGAAAGAAAAGGATGTCCTCATTATGCGTTTTGGGCTCGATGATGACGGAAAAAAGAAAACCCTCGAAGAAATAGGCTCTCGCTACGGGGTTTCCAGAGAACGTATAAGACAAATCGAAAATCGTGCAATAAGCAAACTAAAAAAACTTTTCAAAAACAATGTGGAAATTCGAGGAATCAAAAACTTCATCGGCATATAAAAATATTATGCATTGTTAAGATAGATTTTCTCTTGTGCCATAAGCCTTTAAGAGTATTAGATAATAATTAAAAGCAATTTCTTTATCGAAAAATACTTTATATATACATAGAGTTTATTTTGAAAAGAGGATTTATAATGTCTAATCCAATACAAGGCAATTTAGGGTTACAATATAATAATTTTGTAACTAATAAAGAAAATTTCAATAAATTTGTTTTCAACAGTGAAAATTCCATTTTTACTTATGCACAAAAAGATAAAGTTAAAAATGGGCTAATGCAATTGGGCAAAGAATACCACAATCTTTATGATACAAATAAAGACGGTTCGATAAGTTTAGATGAATTCAAAAAGAAAGAAATAGCTGATTATAAAGAAATGTATAAAGACGAACCTATGGATGAAAAAACACAACTAGGCATAGAAGCCGGCTTAGAAGAATCCTACAAAGCCCTTAACACCGATGAAAAAGGTGGAATTGATTCTGAAGAAATAACAGCATATTTAGCACTGATAGATGCCCAAGATTCTCAAGACGGTACACTTGACGGGCAAATAAGCTACTCAAATTATTCCACAGTCAGTTCACAAATAGCTAAAGTAGGAGATACTCTTAAAGTATTCAAAGATACATTATTCCCTGAGCCCAAAAAGCCTGAATAAAATCTCTTAATACAAATACTCGCCGAGTTCATCAACTTCATCCATAAATTCGAAATCATCATCGGATTCATTGAATTTGTCGACAATCATAAATGCCATTTTTTTGGCGATATCCGCTCTGTCTTCAGGACCGCAGTTTTCGAGCATGTGAATCGCAGTTCTCACAGAATTGTCCATATCGTACCATCTGGCATTGCCTTTTTCGATTATTCCATCGTCTACTGCCGACATAATATCTTCAATTGATGCAAAAGATTTGCTTTCGATATTATGCTCGATAATAATTTTGATTAAATTAATAGACATTTTAATTTGGTCTTGATCATCAGATTTTTCTAAAATCCTCATTGATCTTGATAAAATCGGATCATTATCGTACCAACGTCTAAATTCTGACATATTTATAACTCCTTTTTAACCGCATTTAAAAGTAACACCGCATCCGCCTTCGGGGTATTCCCACTCGATACTTTGATAAAAACACCCTATTCTGCAAGCTCCGCACTCAAGACAATTTTCATAACCAACCAAAAGCTTCTCCGTTTCAGGATCCCAATCATACACATGAGCAGGACAAAACTTCGTACAAGGCTTGTCTTTGCATCTTAAACAATCTTCAGGATTTGGTTGCAAATGGGATTTTTCACTTGGCTTGTATTTGACGGAAAATAATTTATCGTCCACATTTTGCGGAACACCTTTTATATTACTCATCCTATAATTACCCCCCATACAAGTTTTAACAATTTTAGCATATCGCACGCAATTTTGAATATATTTCTTTGTTTGAAGATATTTTTGATAAAAGCCCTATATTTACGTCTTTTCGGTATGCTGTCTACTGTAATGAATAAATCAAAAAATTCATTTATTTTTTTCGGATAGAACCCCAAGAACCCTTCTGCATTGTCTTCTATGGTATGAATCACATCCTTATATGTTTTCAAATCCTTCAATACAAAACTTTGTTTGAGTTTCTTTTTGTAAAGTTCAAGAGTATGCTCTGTGAAATCATTTTGCTCCAAAGCCGCTATAGCGGCTTCTGCAGCATATTTTCCGCTCATCATAGCAAGGTTCGTGCCTTCCCAATGAACATTATTTACAAGCATCGCCGCATCACCTACTACCATAAAACCTTTACCAAAAAGTTTTGGCATAGAATTATAACCGCCTTCTGGAATCAAATGAGCCGAATATTCTTTCAAATCGCCGTCTTTGATAAGAGGCTTGATTGTCGGATGTTCTTTAAGTTGATTTAGCAAATCATAAGGTTTCAAATTCTTTTCTTTGAGTTCTTTCAAAGAAACGCCAAGCCCGACAACAACGCTGTCTTTGTTGGTATAAATGTATCCTAAGCCCAACATTCCTTGCATCGGGCCACCAACTATTGTGTATATTACGCCTGAATTTTCATCAACATTAAACCTGTCATTGATTTTTTCAGGACTTAACGAAATGACTTCTTTCACACCGAGAGCAACTTCTTCGGGTTGAATTTTTTTCTTAAGACCGAGTTGTTTGACCAATAAAGAATTTACGCCGTCTGCAATTATTGTAATTTTGGCGTAAAAATCTTCTTGTTCGGTTCTGATACCAACAACTTTGCCGTCCTCCAAAATCAATTCTTTAACCAAAGTCTCTGTTACGATGTAAGCACCTTCTTTTTTTGCTTGTTCGGCACACCATCTGTCCCACTTGGCTCTAACTACCGTAAAACTGTTATAATGTTCAGAATCTTCAAGATGCTTCGCATTTTTGTACCCGATAACAGTTCCGTCATTTTCTCCCAGCAAAGCATATCTGTGTTCTGCATTGCATCTTTCAACAGGAGCACTTTCCCAAAAATTCGGAAAAATCTCCGCTGTTGGCTGTGCATAAATCGCACCGCCAAAAACATTTTTACTGCCTGCAAAATTCCCTCGTTCAATCACAACGACTTTTTTGCCGGCTCTCGCCAAAGTAATCGCCGCACTAATACCGGCAGGTCCAGCTCCGACTATAACTACATCGACCATTTGCTTTTGCAAAACTCTCTCCTTTAAAACCATCTTCCTTCGATAATTATACTATGATTAAAAAAAAATATAAACTTATTAACATTTTAAGTTATAATTACCTCTATGAAAAAGTTTTTGGTCAGATTTTTTATAATCGCTTCAATATTATTCTTGGTACAAAACAGTTTTGCCCAAGAATACAAACCTTCTGCAATCAAAAAACATAATGAAGGTGTTATTTATTACGACAAAAAACAATACAACAACGCCATAGATTGTTTTTTGGAAGCTGTAGAAATTGACCCGAATTTCATAAATTCTTACTACAACTTGGGAGTTTTATACGAATATTACGGAAATACCGAAAAAGCGATTGCATCTTACAAAAATATTATAAAATTAGACGCTTACAATTCAGAAGCAGCGTATAAAGTAGCCCAACTTTCATATAAACAAAAAAATTATAAAGTTGCTCTCTCATACTTGAATTTAATTCAAAAAAATAGCCCGAACTATCAAATAGCGGAAGAACTTCGCAAAAAATTATCTTCAATAATCCAAAAAGAAGAAACCCAATACAACATTACAATGGGAGACTCGGCACAAATCTACACCCAAATCCCAAGCCCTGCAGGCATAACAAAAGATAACTGCGGAAACCTTTATATTTCAAATTTTTCGAACAATTCAATCACAGTTATAACAAACAATAATATCAAAAAATATTTCTTTAAAGGGAAGCCCTTAAACGGTCCGATAGGACTTGCAGCAGATAAATTTAATAATATTTATGTCGCATGCTACAATTCGGGCAAAGTAATTCTTTTGTCTCAAGACGGCTCCTATAAAACAATTCTCGAAAAACTTTCAAAACCTTATTATCTGTATATTGATGCTGAAAATAATCTTTATATTTCAGAACAAGGCAAAAATTCTGTAGTTAAATATAAATTATATTAAAAAATTTCTAATGTAATGCTGACATATCACCTTTACCTGAATGATCATTTTTTTTCATAAGAAACAGAAGCGGAATCAAACACAAACAAGCAATCCCAAATATCCTGAAAGCATCCATATATGCCCATAAATTCGATTGTTGAAGCAACTGACCATACATCATAAAATTTGCTTTTTGACCTGCTATACTGATATGCATATATTGAGAAAGACCATGTTGCAAAGAAGCCAATTTGTAATTGAAAACAGGATTTAAAGGATTCAAATGCCCTACCATCGCAAATTGATGCATTTGAGCAAACCTTGATAAAAGCGTAGCCACTATAGATGTTCCTATGGCAGAGCCGATATTTTTGAGCAAATTTTGAACGCCGGAAGCATTTGTCATCTTTTCATTTGACAAAGTTGCTATCGACAATGTTGATAAAGGAACTATACTCAAACCAAGCCCCACGCCCATAATAATATTTGGAATAATAATATTAATCATAGAAATATCAAGATTTAAAAAACCAAACATTAAACTTGATAAACCGATGCATCCCAAACCGATAGATGCCAATAATCTATCGTCAATCTTGCCGGCAAATATAGCAGTAAAAGCCACTGCTGTAAGACTTCCTAGCCCCCTCGGCATTGTAGCAAAACCGCTTAAAAAAGCTGTATAACCTAGTAAATACTGCAAAAATAACGGCAAAATCGCTATGGAGGCATACAAGATACCATTTAGCCCCATCAAAAGGACTGTCCCAAAAGCAAAATTCCTGTCGTGAAAAACACTTAAATCAATAATTGAATCTTTATTTTTGAGTTGGGAAATAATAAAACAAATCATAGAGAAAAAAGAAACGGCAGCCAAAACACATATCCAAGTCGATGCAAACCAATCCGCATTTTGCCCCTTATCAAGTACTATTTGCAAAGATACAAGCCAAGAAATCAAAAAACCAAAACCAACATAATCTATTTTTTGAATCCCTTTTTTACGTGCATAAGGAGGGTCTTCTACGTACATATTAGCGAGCATTGCAGCCAATAGACCAAAGGGAAGATTTATAAAAAATATCCAATTCCAAGAATAATTATCCGTTATCCAACCACCCAAAAGAGGTCCTATGACAGGAGCAATAATAACTCCCAAAGCAAAAATTGACATTGCCATTCCACGTTTTTCAGGAGGAAAACTTTCCATCAAAATAGCTTGCGAAACAGGTAGCATAGCACCACCACCTATACCTTGAAGAATTCTGGACAAAAGCATCATCTCTAAAGAATTCGATACTCCGCAAAGTACCGAAGCAAAAGTAAAAATCAAAATACAAACAATAAAGAATTTTTTTCGTCCAAAAACCCCACTAAACCAAGCAACAGAAGGCAAAATTATTCCGCTTGCTATCAAATAACTCGTAAGAATCCAAATTGATTCATCTTGACTTGCGGAAAAACTTCCCGCCATATGAGGAAGAGCCACATTTGCAATTGTAGAATCGAGAACAAATATAAATGTCGCAAGCATAACAGCCAAGGTAGTAAGCCAAGGATTTATGGTCGCTTTCCATTGTTCTTGAGTATTTTCCGGCATTATTTCACTCTGACTTTTGGTTCAACTGACATCCCGGGCACTATGACATATTTGGGGTCAATTTGTTCATCAAAAACAATTTTCACAGGAATTCTTTGCACAATTTTAACAAAACTTCCCACAGCATTTTCAGGAGGAAACAAACTTGACTTCGCCCCTGAACTTCTTTGAATACTATCTACTTTACCCTTAAAAACTTTATTCGGATAAGTATCAATTCTGATTTCGACTTTTTGCTCGGGTTTCATATTTTCGAGCTGATTTTCTTTAAAATTTGCCACTACCCAAACTTTTTCGGGAACTATAGCCATAATAGGCTGACCTATCTGAACATAAGCACCTTTTTCGATGTTTTTGTTAGTAATATACCCACTTTGCGGAGCAAAAATTTTGGTATACGACAAATTCAATTCTGCTTGCTGTTTTGCAGAAGAAAGTTGTTTCAATTCTGCATCAGCAACCCTGTTATTATTCACAGACAAAAGATTTTGATTCGCCTGCATAAGTTTTGCTTTTGCCGCATCGTATTGGATTTGGGACTGGTCTAATTGCTGCTTTGGAACTGCACCATCAGCATAAAGGGCGGTATATCTTTCCAAATCTTTTTTTGCCAAATCTATCTCTGAAGCAGCTGCAGTAAAATTAGCTTTTGCATTATTTTGCTTAAAAAGAGCCATATCATAACGTGCAGAAGACTCCCCAACTTTTGTTTTATAATCGGCAGAATCAATTTCTGCAATTAAATCACCTTCTTTTACCACTTGGTTATCTTGGACAAAAACATCAACAACTTGCCCTGAAACCTTTGGTGCAAGCATAACTGCATGAGTTTCTACATAAGCATCATCCGTAGATACATATTTTGATTCATTTATTGCAAAAATTATAGTTGCAATAACTACAATAGTCATAAAACCTGTAAATATATATCTTTTCTTTAAAATTTTCGGTTCTTTTTCTTCATTAATTTCCATTGGGGGCTCCTTATATCTGAATTACAGTGTCCTTACTCAAATTTTCTCTCATTTTTTCTAAAATTCTTTTGACCATTGATATTTCTTCTTCAGAAATATCCTCAAATACTTTTAGATATGATGCTTTTACCTTAGGAAAAATCTCATCTAAAAGAGCCTTACCCTTAGGGGTCAAATAAACTTTTTTCACAAGTCTTTTTTGCTTTGTATCTACTTTTCTTTCAATCAGACCTTTTTCTTCCAATATACTCAAAATGCGACTGGTGTTTGACCTGTCTTTCAATATTTTTTTAGAAATATCTCTTTGGCAAACATCTTCCGTATAAGAAAGAACTTCAAGCACGCAAAATTGATCCATAGTTATGCCAAAATCATGATGTGCAAAAAATTGAGCCCCTTTTAAACGGCAATAAGTAGTCGTTTTTTCCATCGCATGAGTTATACTTTGTTCGAAAAATTTGATATCTTTTTCTTGCATTTTCAATCTTTCTTGCTATCAATCCATATTATGATTTTGGCATAGATGTAATAATTAACTGTTGTAATTACAACAATCTTATGATAACATATTCTTAAAAATTTGCAAGCGTATTTTGAAACACTTGAAACCCTTATAGGAAGAGGAACACAAATGAGCGGTAAAAAACTTTTAAGTATTATATTATTATTCGGAATTATAAATACAAACTTAATTCCGGCATTTGCATTCGGCAAAAGAGAAGATAAAAAACCTGACAAAAAATTCATAAATGCACAAATTTCAGAAACTAAATTTGATTATATCAATTTGGCATGGTGGGAGAATTTTGATGATGAAATTTTAAAAGGCTATATTTTAAAGGCACTCGAACAAAATCAAGACCTAAAAATTGCCACTTTAAAAGTAGAAGAATTCAATCAGCTGGTAAAAATACAACATGCAAAAGAATTGCCTTCTGCCAGTATCAGTCCTGGGATGGGGGCTTTAAAAATGGCTAATGCCGATGGTAGCGGGATTTTCAACTTCCCTCTTGTTGTGAATTATGAAGCGGATATATTTTTGAAAAACAAAGACAAAACCAAATCTGCAAAAAAACAATATGAGGCATCCAAAGATGATGAAAAAGCTGCTTATATAGCAATAGCATCAGCAGTTTCAGGAACTTATCTGAACTTGGTAAAAATTGACAAGCTTATTGAAATTCAAAACGATATTATTTCTTACAGAGAACAAATTTATAACTTGATGATTAAAAGAAACAAACAAGGAATCACCTCAACAGCAGACACAATAAGGGCAAACAAAGAATTGATTTGGGCACAAACTGATTTGATTGAACTCGAAAAATCAAAAACAATTCTGTCAAACAAGCTCTGTGTCTTAATCGGTGAAAGCCCTACAAATGGTATGGAATTGAAGAGAATCGCTTATGATGATTTAAAATTTAAGCAAGAAATTCCAAAAGAAATCCCTTCTGCAATTATTGTAAAAAGACCTGATGTAATGAAATCCGAAAAACAACTCGAAAAAGCAGGCATAGACGTAAAAATAGCCCGAAAAGAATTTTTGCCGACTTTTGATATTTTGGGACTTTTAGTTTTTAGTTCATCTTCCTTAAGCGGTTCATTTAATTGGAAAAATACCCTTGCTTTATTTGGCGGACAGACCTCCCTTGCACTTTTTTCAGGCGGGCAAAAAACTGCAAACTTGAAAATGAAAAAAAATATATATGAACAGCTTTTACAAGCCTACCAAAAAACAAATTTGACCGCCATTCAAGAAGTAAATGACTCTTTGAGTTCTCTCAAGCTTGACGATACAAAACATACTCAAAATCTCGAAAAGCTAAAAATGGAACAGGCAGAACTTGTTTATAATGAAAAAAGATATGCACAAGGCACAATTTCATACCTCGATTTGATTCAACGCAAAGAAAATTTGCTTGCGATGAATAAAGTTGTTACATCAACCAAAATTGATTGTCTGATAGACTACATAAGCCTTTACAAAGCTACGGGGAATCAAATTTAATCAGCAAAAACCTTTGCTATACTGGCAAAAGCAGTATCTATTTCTTCTTTTGTAATTACAAGAGGCGGAGCGACTCTGATGATATTTTCGTGAGTTTCTTTGACTAAAATTCCATATTCTTTGAAAAGTTTTTCGCAATATGGTCTTGCCTTTTCGTTCAATTCGATTGCCAAAAAAAGCCCACGACCTCTGACTTCTTTGATTACTGAAGAATTCAAAGTTTTGAGTTTGTTCAAAAAATACTCGCCTAGTTCTTTTGATTTTTCGATTAAATTTTCATCCACTATTACATCCAAAGCTGCCATGGCGATTGAGCATGCAAGAGGGTTTCCGCCGAAAGTCGAGCCGTGTTCACCGGGGTTAAAAACTTCTAAGACCTCTTTTTTTGCAAGAACCGCCGATACGGGGTAAAACCCGCCCGAGAGGGCTTTCCCGATTGTTACGACATCAGGTCTGATATTTTCATGCTCAAAGGCGAACATTTTGCCTGTTCTGCCTAATCCTGTCTGAATTTCATCCAATACCATCAAAATATCATGCGTATCACAAAGTTTTCTGATTTCCGCCAAATATCCTTGCGATGGAATTTTGATACCTGCTTCACCTTGAATAGGTTCAAGCATTATGGCGACAGTATTTTTGGTTATTAAACTTTTTATCGAATCTATATTTCCGTACTCTGCAATCACAAAACCTGACGTAAAAGGTCCAAAACCGTTTCTTGAAGCCTCATCGGTCGAAAAACTAACAATAGTAGTTGTTCTGCCATGAAAATTCTCCGAGCAGACAATGATTTCTGCTTTATCGGCTTCGACTTTTTTCTTTGTATAGCCCCATTTTCTTACTGCTTTGATAGCTGTTTCAACAGCTTCTGCCCCTGTATTCATAGGCAAAACCATATCAAATCCTGTTAATTTCGATAATTTTTCGTAGAATAAAGGTAATTGGTCATTGCGAAAAGCACGAGAAGTCAGAGTAACTTTTTGTGCTTGCTCAATCATAGCTTGAAGAATCCTTGGATGACAATGCCCTTGATTGACAGCAGAATATGCACTCAGGCAGTCAAGATATTTTTTGCCTTCAACATCATAAAGCCAAACACCTTGAGCTTTTTCAACAACTACATCGAGAGGTTTATAGTTATTTGCTCCGTATTGTTTTTCGAGTGCAATATATTCTTGTGCGTTTTTGGCTTGTGCATTTGTCATAAAAAATCACCTTTCATTCCAATCATAAATTATCCTTATATTCTCAAGGAAATACCTTTTTTGCAATAATATCTTGCTTTAAAATTTTTAAAAGAGATAATTAGAATACAAAGATTTTTTAGGGAGAAGAAAAAATGATAAAAGAACTAAAACTAAGAGGACATATTATCGATTCTTTGGTTTTGTCAAAATTACTTGACCAAATTGCTCAATTAGAAGTCGATTGCTACACAAAAGAAGTAATAATCGGACCAAAAAGAGAAGATGTATCAGAAGCTGTTTTTGTAATTGAAACAGAAGATTTCGACAAAATGGCTCAAGCAATTGAACTCGCCAAAAAACAAGGTGCAACGGAGAATTAATAATGACTGACAAAATTTTGATGTGTTCAGCAGAGCACTACGGCATAAAATACGAAATCAACCCCTGGATGGACATAAGCATACAAGCAGACAACAAAAAAGCACTCGCACAATGGCAAAATCTTTATAAAATTCTGAAAGATGACCTAAAAGCTGATGTCAGGCTTGTTGAGCCGAAAGAAGACGTTCCTGATATGGTTTTTACCGCGAATGCAGCTGTTATGTACGGAAATAAAGCCCTTATAAGCAAATTCAAATACCCGCAAAGACAGCCTGAAGAAAAATATTTTGCAGACTGGTTCACAGAAAATGGCTATGAGGTAATCACCTTACCTGAAAATATGTCTTTTGAAGGTGCGGGCGATGCACTTTATCTTGACGGAATTTTATACTCGGGCTATGTGCCTAGAACCGATATCGCTTCTCACACATACATTGCAGAGCTTTTAAACATCCCTGTAATTTCAATGGAACTTGTTAATAAGAGTTTTTATCACCTTGATACATGTTTTTGCCCATTAAATGACGGCTATTTGATATATTATCCCCCTGCCTTTGATGAATATGCAAACAAAGTAATCGAGGCAAATGTCGCCCCTGAAAAACGCATAATCGCAAATGATGAAGAAGCATCTTACTTTACTTGTAACGCTGTAAACATCGGTGATACAGTGGTAACAAACCTTACAACACAACGATTCACCAAGCTTCTTGCCGAAAAAGGCTTCAAACATATTCAAACAGATTTGAGCGAATATATGAAAGCAGGCGGTGCGGCAAAGTGTTTGACGTTGAAAATATAATTTAATTATTGAAATTGTTTATATATTTGTCGACATCAAATTTTTTTCGACAGCCATTTTCGTTCATATATCTGATTTTCCCGAAAATTTCTCTCGTAAAAAATGCCCTGTCATGCACTCCGCCGATTGACCAAAGAATTCCGACATAACCATTTGGATCAATTCCGTCTATGGCATACTTATCATTGAGATAAACAGCTATTTTTACCGCTTCTTCAGGCGAGGCTGACCATTCAAGAATTTTTTTGCCCCAATACATCCTCAGATATCCGTGGATTTTGCCCTCGGTCAAGAGCTGTCTTTGGCAAGCATTCCAAAGTTTTTCGTGAGTTTGTGCTTTTTCAAAAGTTTCCAAATCATAAATATATTGCCTGAAATCTTCTTTATGCAACGAAAAATTCTGTTTTGCCCAATCAGCAATGCCGTCTAACTTGTCGAAATCTTTGTTATAAAAGCAAAAATTATCCGAAAGTTCTTTTCTGACAATCATTTCTTCTAAAAAAGCTTCTTTATCAGGTCGGGAAGCTTTAGATTTCAAAACCTCAATGGCGACTCTTTGAGACGAAATTTGCCCAAAATGAAAATATTTTGATAAGCCTGATACCGCATTTTTATTAGGGTCATTTCTGAATTCAGCATAATTTTCAAGCTTATTTTCGATGAAATCTTCTAACACTTCTTGGGCTTTATTTTTAGAAGTTTTAAAAGGTTTCGGGTATCCCGTCAAAAATTCACCTATATTTTTGTAGATTTTTGGACGAAAAGTCGCCGCAGAAAATTCTTGTTTCAAAGAAGCGTAGCGAATCGAAATTATATTATGCGAATCCACCTCAAAAAAAGCACAATCGAGATTTTGTGCCAAATAATCTTTAGGCTCAATAGGATTAAAATCCGACACCACCATGCCTGCATTCGCTTTTAGGTAGGGTAATGCATCCTCTTTTAATATTTCAAAAGGGATATTATTATTTTTCAAATCCTCTTCGACTTGTTCAAGTCCTCTCATCATAAAATCCAATTGTACAGATGAGAATTTTTTATTTTTGAGTGCAAAAACCACTTTGAGTTTTTTGCCTGATTCTTTTGATTTCTCATAAGCAAAAAGCAAGCCCCAATTGTCTGCAACTCGATTTTCTCTTTCCATAAGATAAATTACATCGCCATTTATGATTTTTTTGTCATTAAGCTTGAATACCCTGTCAGGATTGACATTTTCGGGTGTTAGAAAATTTTCATCCGTAAAATCCAACATTTGACCGCGTGTTATAAGAGACTTTTTCATCAAAACTCCTTTTATTTATTAAAAATAAAAACTTTTATATCGAGTGGATTTAAAGAAAAACTCATTAAACCTTCTTTTGAAATTTCAGGGGCAGAATCTTTGGTTACAGATTGAATATTTTTAAAGCTACGAAGCCCTTTTGCATTAATATCGACATCTTGATTTTTTGAAGGATTTTTTGATGCAATGACCAAAATTGCACCTGTTTTATTTTTGCGACAAAAAGCAAAAACACTATTATTATTGCTTTTCAAGGGTATAAATTCACCTTTTGCAATTATATCAATGTATTTTTCACGAAATAAAAGAGCCTCTTTAAATTCTTTTGAAAAATTCTGATTTCCGCCATTTGGCTTGGCAGCGAGATTGAAAATATCGAACTTACCTTGTTGAACATAATACCTGTCGCAATCCGTATAAGTATCCACAGCCTTTCTGTTGCAATATCTGTAGGCATATCTGTCATTTGTATCAAATCCGTCTACAAAATATGGATTTAAAGGCAAAGTAACATTTAGCCATAAAATTTGCCTTGCAAAAGCTTCTCCAGCAATAGTAACAGGTGATTTTTCATCATGCGTCGAAAACCCGCCTATCAGAGTTTTGGGCTCTTTATATTTTTTAAGATTTTTTATAGTAATACTCATATATGTATTCAAATCAAAAGATTTGAAATTTTTCAAATCAAATAAGCTTCCCAAATAACCGTCAAAACCTGCTTGCAATAAATTTTCATAAGAAGTAAAAACAGCCTGCTTTGCGATTGGAGTTTTCCATGTTTCTGATGCTTCCGCCAAAAACAAAAAATCAGGATTTTTATTTCTTGTATACTTTATAATTTCCGACCAAAATTCATACGGCTTATTCGTTGCTACATCTGCTCTTACACCATCTGCACCAAGTTGCAAAAGCAAATCCACATAACTTTTATAAGCCTCGTAAGTAGGTCTGTACAATTCACCTTTTTCATCCAAAACCTTAAAAAGCCTTACATCTGACCAATCCATAGGAACAACGGGATTTTGGGCTTTATCAGTAACAAAAAGCTCCGGTCGTTCCAAAAATAAATCGTAAGAACCACATGCAGGCATATCAAAAATAACCTTGAGACCTCTTTTATGGCACTCATCAACAAAAAACTTCGCCTCTTCCTTTACAGTGAAATCATTGGTTTTATCATCAATCAATCTATCAAGTTCTGTAAAAGATGCCATCGAATATAATGAACCCGCCGTACCGAGGGCATATTGCTTGCCGACTTTTGTAACAGGAAGCAAATGGAGTGTGTTTATACCTTGAGCTTTTATATCATCAAGACGGTCTATTGCATTGATAAAATTTCCTGCAATTTCGCCTTTTTCCATCTCGATTATACCGCTTTTGTCAGTATCTTGAGAGTTGAAAGAACGAATATTTATTACATAAATTACAGATTTGTTTGCAAGGAATTCTTGTCGCAAACTTTGAGCCGAAGCCGTTGCCATAAAAAAGAATACTACTAATAAAATAAATACTTTTCTCATTGACATTTACCTTGATTGATACTACCTTAAAATTATAATACACAAAAACTTTAAGCGGAAATTTGAAGAATGCAAGAATTAATAAATTACTTTTTGGCTGTTTTTTCAGCATTATTTTTCACAATAGATTGCTTGGGGATGTCTCCTATTTTCATAATGTTGACAGCCAACGGCACAAGAGAATACAGAAGAAAAATGGCTCGCAAAGGCTCTTTGACAGCCTTTATAATTTTGTTGTTTTTTGCAATTACAGGCTCTTTTGTACTGGATGCTTTTGGCATAAGCCTTCCTGCTTTTAGAATTGCAGGAGGTATATTGTTGCTTTTACTCGCTATAGATATGGTTATGGCGACAAATTCCCCCATCCGCAACGAAAACGATGAAGAGCGTCAAGAAAACGCCCAAAGAGATGATATATCAGTATTTCCGATTGCTGTTCCTCTTTTGTCAGGACCGGCTGCGATTACAATTTTGACACTTTTTATGAAACAAGCACAAGGAATTTTTGCCAAACAAGCACTTATAATTTTGGCACTTGTCCTAAACATGTTTATTTGCTGGCTTGTGCTAGTTTTTTCAAATCAATTGAGCAAAATGCTCGGAAAAACAGGCATCAACGTAATAACAAGGATTTTTGGGATACTTTTGACAGCTCTTGCCTGCCAATTCTTTATTGACGGCGTTATTGAAGCATTTAACCTTTAAAAAATTTCCATTTTATAAAATTTCAATTTTTTGTTTAATTCTTTTGCGTCAGGCATGATTTTTACTAAAAAATCCCAGAATCTTTTGCCATGATTTTTTTCCTTCGTATGGGCAAGTTCATGCAAAATCACATAATCTATAAGCTCCTCAGGCAACCTTATCAGGTGCAAATTCAGGCTGATATTATTATGCCCCGAGCAACTTCCCCAGCGTGAAGTCATATTTTTTACCGACAATTCTTTATAATTGAGTCCGAATTTTTGAGCCCAAAAATCAACTCTTTGAGGCAAATACTCTTTTGCCTCAAATCGAAAAGCCTCTGTTATAGTCTTTCTTATCTTATCTTGATTTTCAGGCTTTGAAATATCTTCATTTAGCGGAAATTTTATGATTATTTTGCCTTCTTTTATTGATGAAATGCATTTTTTTATGTCTTTTTTCTCAATAAATAATCTGTGTTTTTTAGTCGAAAATTCAGTGTTTTCATCAAAATTGACGAGGTTTTTTTTGTAATCCTGCATTTTTTTGAGATTTGATTTTATCCATTCAAGATGAGTTTTAGCAAAATCTTGAGCTTTGTTATAAGCGAAATACCACGGCATAGTAACGATTATGCCATCTTTTGGTCGAACTTTTATAGTAAGTTTCTTTGCTTTCAAACTCTTTTTGAAAAGCATTTCAATCCCGTCGATTTCAATGATTTTTTTGGTCATTCTTCCACCTTGATTCTGCTAATATTTTACTACAAAGAGAAAATACAAATAATTTGCATCCATTTTCGAATTGATATAAAATTCAGGTATCAAATACAGTTTTAAGGGTAAAGGAGTTAATAATGAAAAAACTACTATCAGCATTCGCATTTTTAGCTGTGCTTTTTTTCAATAATATTGCACAAGCTCAAGATTATACAGATATTAATCAAAATCACTGGGCGTATAATTATGTAAAACTTTTATCCGATGAAAACATAGTTGTCGGTTATCCCGACAAAACATTCAGACCCGATAACAATATAACCAGAGCTGAATTTGCGGCAATGGTTATCAAAGCTTTAAGACAACAAGATGCTCAACTAAAATATTCTCCCGAATTTTCAGATGTTCCAAAAGAACACTGGGCTTATAATGCTGTGAGCAAAGCGGCTTATTTTGACCTTGTCAAAGGTACAAGCGACGGCAAATTTTTACCAGAAGAAACTGTTTCAAGGGCTCAAGTCCTTTCTATAGTGGTAAATTCTCTTACTACAGAAGATATGACCTCGGAAAAAGCTCGTCAAATTTTGTCTAAATCTTACAGCGACTACCAAACAATTCCTGAATGGATTGTGGTACAAGCAGGTAAGGCTGAATCTTTGGGCATCATAGTGAAATCTCCATACAATCCCAAAGACTTTGCAGCTGACCAACCTGCCTCAAGAGCAGAAGTAGCAGTATTTTTGTCAAATATGATGGAGCAAGTAAAAATAGCTCCGAACAGAAAACTTGCTGAAGTGATGCCTATTATGGCGAATGGAATTGTGCTTGAAAACACAACAAAATGCGGTAAAATCGTAACCATTCCGGCAGGAACAATTTTGTATATCAAGATGAATGAATATCTTTCTTCTCAAGAAACTAAAACCGGACAATTATTTTTAAGCAAAACCCCTGATAACTACATTACTAAAGAAAAATATCTTCTTTTAAATAAAGATGACAAAATTTTGGGTCAAGTTATTGAAGCTAAAAAAGCAAAATTGTTCATAAGAAACGGAAAATTGGTGCTTGAAACAAGATCTATCAAAACACAAAATAATCAAACAGCCGATTTTGAAGCTCTTGGAACCATCGAACCAAAATTCAAAGGCTTTTGGCAAAAACTTCTACGAAAAATAATCAAAAATGCAAAAATTGAAGTCCAAGACTGTCAAAATATCTGCGTTACTCTTTTAAAACCTGTAAAGGTTGATGTAACTAACGGATGGATAATCGAAGACTCCGAAAAATAATTTACTTTTTGACAGGAATCATTCTCAATTTTAGCTCAAGAAGCTGTTCTTCAGAAGCACAAGCTGGAGCATCTGTCATAAGACATTTTGCTTGCGAATTTTTCGGGAAAGCTATGACTTCGCGGATAGAATCAGCTTTTGCAAGTAACGCCACAACTCTGTCTAGCCCAAGAGCAATACCCGCATGCGGAGGTGTTCCGTATTTAAAAGCATTAAGCATAAAGCCGAATTTTTCTTTAATATCTTCACTTGAAAGCCCTAAAGCCTCAAAAACTTTTTGTTGAATTTCTGAAGAATGAATTCTGACACTTCCTCCGCCAATCTCGTTACCATTATAAACAAGGTCATACGCATTGGCTTTACAAGAAGCTTTGTCATACTCAAGTTTTTCAATATCTTCAAGTTTGGGCGAAGTAAAAGGATGATGAACCGCACTGTATCTTTGATTTTCTTCATCGAATTCAAACATCGGAAAATCCACAACCCAAAGCAAATCATGTTTTGATTTGTCTATCAAATTCATTTTTTCGCCGAAATATAACCTCATACGACCCAAAACATCAAAAGCTGTTTTTGGTTTATCTGCAACAAAGAAAACCACATCACCGAGTTTTGCGTTCGCTCTTTCAGTAATTTTGGCCACTTCATCATCTGTCAAAAATTTTGTAATTGCGGATTTTAAAGAACCGTCTTCAGCATAAGTAATCCAAGCTAATCCTTTTGCACCATAGGATATAGCCAAATTTCTCAAATCATCCATATCTTTTCTGGAATAATTAGCTATGCCTTCAACAGTCAAAGCTCTGACAGTTCCACCGCCTTTTACAATATCTGCAAAAGCAGTAAATTCGCTGTTTAGCATAATATCTGAAACATCAAAAAGCTCTAAACCAAAACGAGTATCCGGTTTATCTGACCCAAAACGTGCCATGGCTTCATCATAAGTAAATCTTTTGAATGTATCGGGGACTTCGACATCTGCTTGGGCAAAAGCTTTTTTAATAAGCCCTTCGGTCATTTTGATAATATCATCTTGTTCAACAAAAGACATTTCAATATCCACCTGCGTAAATTCAGGCTGTCTGTCTGCACGCAAATCCTCATCACGAAAGCATCTTGCGATTTGGTAATATCTTTCAACTCCACCAACCATCAAAAGTTGTTTAAAAATTTGCGGGGATTGAGGAAGTGCATAAAATTTGTTGCCATGCACTCTGCTTGGAACCAAATAATCACGAGCCCCTTCAGGCGTGGTTTTGATTAAAATAGGAGTTTCGATATCCATAAAATCATTGTCATTCAAATATTCACGCATAGCCTTGCTCACATTGTGGCGAAGCTTTAAATTGTTGATGACAGGCGTTCTGCGGATATCAAGATAACGATATTTCATACGAATATCTTCAGAAACTTCATCTTCAAGCAAAAAAGGAAGTACATCAGCCTTTGAAAGAACTTCAACTGTTTTAGGATAACTCTCAATTTTACCTGTAGGAAGGTTTGGATTGTAAGTTTCTTCAGGTCTAATTGAAACACTTCCTGCGATAGTTATTACATCTTCGCTTCTCAATTTTGAAAACACTTTATGAACATCAACATTGACTGAAGGATCAGCTACTACTTGAAAAAGTCCGCTTCTGTCTCTGATTTCGACAAAAATTATTCCGCCCAAATCACGAACCGCAGAAACCCAACCTGAAAGTTTAATTTCTGAATCAATATCTTTTTCTGTTACTTTTGCACACCAATGTGATTTCAGTGCTGTCAATGTTTCCATAAATCTATTCCTTCTATCTCGCTAAAATATTTTAACAAAAAAAGAAATAATTTCAATTTTTATTTCATTAAACTAGGCAAAATATGCAATATCATACAAACGCAAAAAGGCACTGTAAGCTCTCTATGCATATAAAAAGCAAGTTCTTTATCCAAATGAAGGTAATCAAAAAACTGATTCGACTCAACCATCGCATAACCCGTAACAAAGTATAAAATAATAATTACAAGTAGCAAATATGCACTAAATTTGCTCAAAGCGAATAAAAAATCCTTCAAAAAATTTGAGTTCGAACCTTTTGGGGCAGATTTTTTTGGTGTGAATTTTTTAGGCTTCCCTTTTTTAATTTTCATTTTTCGTACAATCCTGTATAATTAACATGTTTAATTTTAATACATAGGGCAAAAATATGATAGCAAATAATATAAAAAATGCACATTTTTATTATAATATCGATAAAAAATATCAAACTGCTCTAGAATTTTTGCAAAACACAGACTTGAAAAATCTCGAAAACGGAAAATATTCGATTCAAGGTGAAAATATATATATTATTGTACAAGAATACCAAACAAAACCTGAAAAAGAAGGCAAACTTGAAGCACACCAAAAATACACAGATATACAATACATAATCACAGGAAAAGAAAAACTCGGATACCTAGATATTAACAATTTTTCACCCTCAACTTTTTATGATACCGACAAAGATATCATTTTCGGAGAGGGAAATTGTGATTTCATCAAAGCCGAAGAAGGGGATTTTGTAATCTTTACACCTCAAGATGCCCATATGCCTTGCATTAGTATTGATGAACCTCTGCAAGTCAAAAAAGCTGTTATAAAAATAAAAATTTAGCACTTAAATCTTTTGAAAAACACTAAAATAAACTTTGACTTTGTTAAGAAATGTAACTAGTATATACTTTTTATATAGCAAATATAGCAATTTTATTCACTCCATTGTTTTTATATTAGTAATAGAACTTTATTTATGAAAAATGGAGCATTAAAAAATGACTGACAGCATTAATAATACTAGATTTAGCTATTTAACGCTACCTCAGCAACAAAGAAATAATAATACAAATAATGTCCAAGCTAAAATGATGTCATATTTTCAAGAAGCTTTCGGAAGTGGTGATATTGGAAAAATGCTGGCTGCAATGGTCAAAATGCAAATAGCACAAACTATGGGTAGCAACCCTATGACAGCCAATTATGTCCCACAGTTGTTTGGCTTAGAAACACCTGCGGCTGCAGATAAAGTTGATTTTTCAAGCATCGAAAAAAGAGATGCCATAATGAATACCAATGCAGGCTATCTTGATTCTATGGGAGAAATAAAGGATGTAGCTCTTAACACATCTGAACAAAATTCAAGTATACAAAACGGATTATTTAAAGCACCTAAAGAATCTATCTCCGTTATGATTGACAATAAAGACAAAAGTAATGAATTACAAAAATATATCCAAGATAATAAAATTGACTTCAATGCAATGGAAAAAAGATTGTCAGAAATTCAATCCAACAAAGGCTATGCAGCTCTTAATGCAGAAACTATGACCGCTAAAGCAACAAAAGATGTTGCCTTAAATGATACAAATGCAGCTTCTTTTGGAATTACAACAGAAAACGGCAAAATGAATTCTTCACAAATAGATACGCTGAAAAGACAAGGAATTCTTGACGAAAATAATAAATTTACCGCCGATGCTGAAAAGAAAATGGAAGAACAAAAGAAACTAAGCACAGAAGCTTCACTTCTAGGTAAAGCTACAACTGCTTATGAAACAGATCCTGCGAAACAAAAAGCAAAAATATACACTCAAACAGAGGACAAAAAATCTCAACTTGCAGATATAGACAAAGAAGGCAACATAAAAGGACTTGCAGAAACAAATTCTTCTATTGCTACAGATAAACTTGCAAAAGCTGAAAAACACTTGACAGGAGTAACTCCTGATGCTGAAAAAGTTCTTGCGAAAAAAGATGTAACTACAATTGATAAAAATGGCAATATAACAATTAACCTCGATGGTTTAAGTGCTGATGAAGTTGCTAAAATTAACAAACTCAAATACACAGGAACAGGCAAACTTACTATAAAAAATAAAGATAACAATGCACTGGAGCTTGAACTTGGCAAAAATACCACCCAAGTAGACCTTCAAGGCGGAAATTACAAAATATCAACCCAAAATACAGCCTTACAAATCAAATCTGATGCTGAATCTACAATAAAAAGTATTCAAGGAAAAGACCTTGAACATCTTGTAATCAAAGGCGGAAACGTCGAAACAGACCTAAGCACAGACCTTGCAAAATTAAAAGCCGTAAAAATTGAAAATGCGACCTTGTTAAACGGGCTCAATGCTTCATCTGATAACGATATTGCAGTTGAACTAAACGGAGTAAAATCCGAAGTGAACAAAGCTATAAATATTGCCTCTAAACAAGATGCACAAGTAAAAAGTAACGGCTCAAGCCTCAATAATGTCAATATAACAGCAGGAAAAGACCAAAAAAGTGGACTTTTTAATGCAATATTTGAAGGTGATGCCAAAACAAAAGCTAATGACATAAAACTTTCAGGACAAAAAACCACTGTAACTACAGACGGTATGCAAGCAAACAGTATTGACATTTCGGGTGCTGCAACTGAATCAGGTGTATTCTTGGGCAAAGGCACAAAAATTACAAACGGAATAAAAATAAATGATGCACTTGCAAAAGATAAAAATGAATTTGTTTATGAAAATCAAAAAGATGCAGAACTAAAAGGCATAAAAATAAACGGAAAAGACGGCAAAGAAACTGATAATATTGCCAAAAGAGAAATGGAAACAAAAGACGTATTCAAATATCTTGGATGGTCTGAATCAAGATTCAAAAAAGTCCAAGAAAATGAACAACTCAATCAAAATAACCAATACCAATATGGTTATCCTTACGGTTTTGCTGCCCCACCAAACCAAAAAAATAGTTGGTTGCTAAGATTCTTGGAAGGAGTTACAATGGGAATGGGAATGCAAATGAACCAACAACAGCAACAACAGCAAAATCCTTGGCAACCTCCTTATAACTGGATGAATCAAGGCTGGTAAAGTCAAGCCATTAATAAAACTATCTAAAAAAATACCTCCTTATCTAATGCAAAATCTATGTATTAAAAGCATAATTTGATAAAAAGGAGGTATTTTTATGTCAGACAAACTTAAAAGAATTTTTGAAATATACGAATTGAGCCAAAATCCTAAAGAAGTGGTAATTTTTACATCCGCCTTCAAGGCAAGAGGAAAACTTTTGGTTGATAAAAATAAAATAAAAGATGACCTAATAACTTTGATGGATGCAGTAATTTGCCCGCATTTTGAAAAATGCCAATGCGAAGAAACTGCTCAATATATTGAATGGCTAAATATATTTGAAAAAGACATCATTGCATTCAGTATCATCTCTTAGTTTTTCAAAAGTCTCATCTTTTCGAATGAAAAACAAAGAAGGTAGTAAAGAAAATCCTAACTAATTCCGATTCAGGAGATATAGCAATACACTCTCTCGAAAGGAATAGGTAGTTTTTTTATGGCAATTAAGAAGTTTAAGATTCAAAACAATCATTGTGTAGTCATCCCTTCTTGCAATGAAGTTTTTGATATAAAAGCTATTGCAGGCGGCGTACGCGATTTTATAAACGAAAATGATTGCAAAAAATTAGTTCTAAACTTAAAGGGTTTCAATTTGGTCGATGTAGGAAATATTACAATCTTGGCATCTGCATATCATTATTCCAAATATTCAAAAGAAGGCATATTCAAAATCATCGTAGACAGCGAAGAAATTAAAAAAGCATTATCACACGCAAAGTTAGACAATACTGAAATTGTCGTAGAAGATAATTTGCACAGCATGTATTGCACAGCTTAGATTATTAACATTAGTTATTATGGTTTTTCAAAAGGCTTCTTGTAAGAAGCCTTTTTTATTGTGATTTTCGCAATAATTCAGCACGATTTGATCAAAAGTTGTAAATCACAGTCTTAAAGTTGTAAAAAAACACCAAAATTCAATCTTTAGTTTTGCAAAATTACAACCTAAGACCACTTCTATTACGCAAAAAAAATGAGACAATTGAGTATGGTGTAATGTCGTAAAAATTAGGAGAATAATGTCTATAACCATTAATACAAGTTCAATGACTTCGATGCTGTCAAGAAGCTTGTATACCAAGACAACTTCCATAAATTCCATAATGCAGCGTTTATCTACGGGTATCAGCATAAATTCTGCTTCGGATAATGCGGCTTATTTATCACTTTCCAAAAAAATTGATTCTAGAAGTTCAGGATTTTCAACCGCCAATAACAATATTCAAACAGGGATTTCAAGAATTCAGACGTATGAAGGCTATCTTGGCGGTATTGCAGGCAGTCTTCAACGAATAAGAGATCTTGCCGTGCAAGCTTCAAACGGAGTTTATTCTGCTGCCGAAAGAAGCATGATAAATTCAGAAGCTCAACAACTCAAAGCTGATATTGGACAAGTGTCAAATCAGGCAAATCAAGAAATTGGCGGTACAGCTACGTCTTCAGAAGAGGGTTTCACAACCCCGGTAACGCAATTAACTTCAGCTGAAGCCACAGCTCAAGGCTATACTATGATTACTGATATAGCGGGACTTCAAGCCATAAACAGTGGCTTGGGCGGAAAATATATATTGATGAATGATATTGATCTGTCGTCTTTAGGAACTCTCAGTCAGTCTTTAATTGCTCAAGGGACTTCTTTTACGGGGGAATTTAACGGAAACGGCTATAGTATCAGCAATCTTAATATAAACTCTACGATTGACTATACGGGGCTTTTCAGTCGAACAAACGGAGCTACTCTCAAGAATGTAGCTTTAATAAGTTCTAATGTAACTTCTACTGTAGGCTATGTCGGCGGGCTTGTGGGACAGGCTGGTAACAGTACTATAACCAACAGCTATGCGACAGGAAATGTTTCAGGGAGTGACGTTGTCGGCGGACTTGTGGGGCATGCTGAAGGTAGTAGCAATATAAGCAACAGCTATGCGACAGGAAGTATTTCGGGGGGGGGGAGCTATGTCGGAGGGCTCGCGGGGTGGGTTGATAATAGTACTATAACCAACAGCTATGCTACAGGAAGTGTTTCGGGGTATGCCAGTGTCGGCGGACTTGTGGGGTGGGCTAGAAGCGGTACTGTAAGCAACAGCTATGCTACAGGAAATGTTTCGGGGAGTAATTACTATGTCGGAGGGCTTGTGGGGCTGGCTCATGGCAGTAGTATAACATCAAGTGCTTCATCAGGGCTCGTTACTGGGAGTACATGGGTAGGCGGGCTTGCAGGGCGTGTTATTTCTTCAACTATAGACAACACCAACTTCTGGAATACCACAACATCTGGACAAGCTACATCTGCAGGTTCTGCTGTCGGTATGGCTGATGCGGCATACCAAACTGCATTTGCTGCTGCAGGTTATACGTCTGCCACTTCATCAGGCTCTGAAGATTTTGGGGTTGATTTGATCCTTCAAATAGGTGTAAAAGGCGATTCAGAATCTGCTTATCAAATAAAAAATATCGGAATATCCCTATCTTCATATTTGGATATTTCTTTGGATAGTCCATCAGGGGCATTAGATGCGATAACGAAGATGGATGATGCAATAAATTTGGTTTCGCAAAAACGTTCAGATGTTGGCGTTCATATCAATATTTTAAGCTCCATCAATAATAAAAATTCGATACAAAATGAAAATCTAATCGGTGCTTCGAGCCTTCTCAAGGACACAGATATCGCTTATGAATATGCCAAATTGCTGCGGCAACAAATAAGCCAAAATATGACAATTTCAATCCTGCAACAATCAAAAGCCCTGCATGCTGACTCTGTTTTGCAATTGATTTCCGGATAAATGACAAAAAATAAGATAAAATGCCGTCTCTAATCTTTTAACCACTTTATTTAGAGTTTGCTACAGTATTTTTCTTTTTGTATAAATTCTTAGTATAATTTATATTAAACCAAGGCAAAAACCACCCTAAAAAGCCTGATATAGCAACTATACTCATAGCTTCAGGAATACTTTTTTGTGCTTCCGCAAATTTTACCAAAGAATTTTTACTGTTATCAAGTTCTTTTATGATTGTATCAACTTGAGGTCTGAATTTAGCAATATTCTGCACATTTTTGAAGCCTTCAATGATTTCTTTGTTAGTTTCAGGCAAATTTAATTTTGCTTTACCTGCCCTAAAAGGCTTGCTCAAAAACCCTGCAAGACCTTTGGGAGACTCTACTACAGTGTTTTTAGCAGAAATTGAGCCGAAGATTTCATTCAGGGATTTTTTTGAATCATCACCCAAGAAATCGAAAACTTTCCTCAAATCACCGCCATTATTTTCAACATTTTGAGAAAAATCAACAAGATTATTTTTCAATTTGCCGACCCCTGAATAAATTTCTTCGATATTTTCAAAAGAAAAAGGTTTATTTCTCGGATTCAAATGTTCTTGGGCGGTTTTAAGAGTTTTGGAAATTGGAACGCCACTAATTTTTTTCATTAATGTCGAAGTAATATTTCTCAAAACAGGAACTGCAAAAACAATAGTAACCAAGCCGCTAAAGTCTCTTGTTGCCACCTCTCGTTTTTCATCAGGATTTCTCGCTTGCAGCCATCTGCAACCTAACATCAACCCTAATGTATAAAATGCCAAAATCGGATAAGGAACGCCTGTCCCGTTAAAATCGAACTTTTTAAAAAATTTATCCAAACCGGATGACTTGTTCCCGAAAGATACATTCGTATTTTTTTTATCTTTCTGCTCATTTTGCTTTTCTTTTTTTACCAATCCGTCTATCCCAGGGAATTGCACATTCCTTTGATACATAATCGGAACCGAATACAAAAATGCAGTCGTAGACAAAAACGTCGAAACGAGAGTAAATCTTCTGCCTTTAACCTTTGCTTTATGCAATTTTTCAAGATACGCTCCTTTATCCGCAGATGCATATTCAGCAACTTTTTCGACAATATCTTTTGAATAATTGACCAAATCAGCAACTAAAGCACCTGCCTCTTTAGTCAAGCCATCTTTTAAAGTCAAATTCTGCGGATTATCAATATGGATTCCATGTGCCTTGTTGACATCGGAAACTATTCTTTTTATTTCCGCAATATTTTCCTTGGGTTTCTCATCTCTTTCAACAGCAGAAATATGATTTACCAGTTTTTCAATTTTTTCGTTTATATTTACAGTTTTACTAAGCCTAATCTTATTATGCTTTGCAAAGGCTTCTTGGAATACATTTTTGTAAAAATCTTCCTTTACACTAACTTTATCTTTTGCAGGTTTTGCTTTTTTAATCAGCCTGCCGAAAGAATCCGTAAGCGAATCAAGCGTTTTGAACTGAATTTTGGAGGCTTCCCCAAATAATTTCCTGGACAAAGCTATAAATATCATCGGAATTACAAACATGCTCGGACCGGAAAAAAGCTCCCGAATAAGTTCTTCTGTTCCGTTTTTGACGTTTAATTTTCCGTCCAACTCTTCTCTATTTCTCGTATAAGCCTGATAAGTTCTGGGTATAACCATCCCCAAAGTGTCCACAAATATGAAATCAACCAAAACACCGCCTGTTTCGATATGTTTTATGCCTTTTGTAACTAAATCAGTGAATTTTCCTTTAAAAGTTTGCTGTTTAACCGCATTATTTTTATTTTGTCTCACATAATAATTATTTTGTATTGCACCAATCATTTTTTTGTTCTGCCCTCTCTGCTTAATTTTATAAATCAAAAAACCCGCTTGTCTCTTTGAGCGATAAGCGGGTTTTTAATCAAAAATCATTGCCTGTTTTTACACAACAAAATAACCTGCTTATCGCATTCGCATCATGCAGCAGCACATTTTATTAATTTTATTTTGTAAGCTGAAACTTTTCATTATATATAGGTAATCCTTAAATTTTACGGCACTTAAAATTATTTCTGCACATCATAAGACCATTATATAATAATTTTTTTTAAAATCAACTGCCCGAGTAAATTAAATTATTAAAAAACCAACAGGCAATTTAATTTATTTTCATAGTATAATTTTCTTGTAAATTATACCTAGAAAGGATTTATATATGAGAAAACCTATTATTGCAGGTAACTGGAAAATGCATAAAGTTACTGCCGAATCTAAAGAATTAATAAACGAATTAATGACAGGATTGAAAGAATTTGACAAAGCTATTTTGCCTGAAGTTGTTGTTGCTCCTGTTTTTACGTCATTGCAAACAGTTTCTGATGCAATGTGTGCTTGCGGTTGCGGAAAAGTGAAACTTTCAGCTCAAAATTGTTATTTTGAAAAACAAGGTGCTTTTACAGGCGAGATTTCTGTTGAAATGATTAAAGATTTAAAAGCCGAATATATTATTATCGGGCACTCTGAAAGAAGACAATATTTCAGCGAAACCGATTCTATGGTTAACCAAAAAGCCAAAGCGATTTTGGCTAACGGGTTGATTCCTATCATTTGTTGCGGTGAAACTCTTGAGCAAAGAGAACAAGGCGTTACAGACTCTCATATCGCTACACAAATCAGAGCAGCTTTAGAAGGACTTTCTTCAGAAGAAGTTGCTAAATCTGCAATCGCTTATGAACCGATTTGGGCAATAGGAACAGGTAAAACTTGCGACAGCGTCGAAGCAAATCGTGTAATCGCTATGATTAGAGGGGTTGTGGCTGATGTTGCTGGCAAAGAAGCTGCTGATTCAATCAGAATTCTTTACGGCGGAAGCGTAAAGCCTGAAACAATTGAAGAGCAAATGTCTCAATCTGACATCGACGGTGCTTTGGTCGGCGGGGCAAGCTTGAAAGCTTCTGATTTCTTGGGAATAATCACAGGAACTATGAAAGCTAGAGTGTAAATGCTGATTTTAAAAAAATTAGTAACAAAAAATAACAATGAGGTTCGGTTGATTTCAATCGAGCCTCCTCATTATAAAATCGGACAACAAAAGACTCTTTTAGTTGTGGGAGTTGTTCATGGCGATGAATGGCAGGGTGAAAAAATTATCGAAAAAATGATAAAGTTGCCGCATAAAAATAGGATTTTGTACATACCATGCCTGAATCCTGACGGGAAACAACTAAATACCCGCACGAATGCAAACGGCGTGGATTTGAACCGAAATTTCCCCGCCAAAAATTGGGAACTTTTGCCAAAAGACAGATATTTTGGAGGAAATGAACCTCTATCAGAATCAGAATCGAGATTTTTAAAAGAAATTATAGATGAATATCGCCCTGATGCAATTTTGACACTGCATACACCTTTTGAGGTGGTGAATTATGACGGACCTGCAAAAGAAATTGCTCAAAAAATGGCGGAACTTTCAAGCTATAGCTTGAAAGACAGCATTGGATACGAAACCCCCGGCAGTTTTGGGAGTTATTTCGGGCTTGAACAAGGTTACCCGATAATTACTCTTGAAATGACCGAAACTGACTATTGTGAACAACTTTGGAAGAATCTTGAAGATTCTGTAACATATTTTATGGGCATTTAGCAATTTTCTCCTGATTATATACTTTATATATTTAGGAGATATAGAGATGAATGTTTTTTTACCAAATTATAAGACTTATGCAGATAGCGTTTATAATCAACCATCTGGATTCCCTCAGTTAAACAATGCTGGAGGATTTTCGCCTTTGCCTTTGGCAACAACTCAAAGATTTTCTGGTGATACTTTTCAAATGCAAAATCTAAGTAATGATCAAAAAATGGAAATGTTTGTAAAAACTTTATTTGCCATTTTAAAAATTTATGAAAATAGCAATGAAAACATACCTCCTTCTAAACTGCCAAAAAACACTAAATTAAATAATGAACAATTAAAAAATTCCCAAATAATAGCTAGCACAACCAAAAAAGTTTGCCAAGAAAAAGGTTTGAGCTCTGAAAAAACAAAACGTGCTGTCGAAATTGCTCTCGCTACGGCTATGCAAGAATCAGGATTGAGAAATGGTGCAGCTGTAAGAAATAAAGACGAAGATTCAGTTGGATTATTTCAACAAAGACCTTCTTGCGGATGGGGAACAGTTGCCCAATGTGAAGACCCCGTTTATGCCACAAGAAAATTTGCATCAGCACTTCTTAAAACTGATTTTATGAATAAATCTTTATCAAGAGCTGCCCAAAGCGTACAAAGATCAGCATACCCAGATGCTTACGCGAAACATGAAGGCTTGGCAAAAGGATTAACAAAACAATTCTTCGCATAAAAATTTATTCAAAGAATTTTATGAATAAATTTCAAAATAACCTGAACTGATGTAAACTTGAGGTATGAACAAATATGCTCAAGTTTTAGTCAACATAGCCAAAATCGGCACAAAAACTTTTAGTTATCTGATTCCTGATGATTTTCAGGATATTATCAAAATCGGTCAGCCGGTTTTGGTACCTTTTGGCAATCAAGGGGTCATTAATGCATTTGTAGTCGGTTTTAGCGACTATTTGCAAGAAGGCATAAAGGCGAAAAGTATTTATGAAATTTTGGATAAAGAGCCGATTTTTGATATTGAATATCTGCATTTTCTCAATTGGGTGAGTGAATATTATTGCTGTGATTTTCAAAATGTTTTGACAAGTGCTATACCGATGCATTTTTTCGCACAAGCAAAAAGAGTTGTAAAACTTTTAAATAAAGATTTTGAGGGTAAGTCTGCAATTGTAGATGAACTAAGAAAAAAAGACGAAATCCCTGTTTCTACTCTCCAAAAACGCCTAAAAATGTCTTCGAGTAAATTTTATGAAGCGACAAGAAAGCTAAAAGCTCTTGGTGTTATTGAAACTGTGAGCATTCTCGAGAAAAAAAGTGCCAAAACCCAAATTGAAAAACGTATTATTTTCAAAAATAAAAATACTTCAATAAAAAGACACCTCTCAATCCTTGATATGCTTGAAAAATATCAAGAACCGCCTTTGATAAAAGATTTTGCAGAAAATGCCGGAACAACTTTGCCGACTTTAAAAAAATTGGCTGAACTCGGACACATCGAAATTCAAGAAAATGAACTTTACCGAAATCCTCTTAAGATTTTTGAGAAAAATAAACAAGACAAATTCCCTCTTCTTTCAAAAGAACAAAAATTTGCATTTGAAAAGATAAAAACCGCTATTTCTGAAGGCTCAACAAAACCTATTTTGCTTTACGGCGTAACAGGTTCAGGCAAAACAGAGGTGTATTTTAAAGCCATAGAAGAAGTTTTGTCCAAAGGTAAAAATGTTTTGTTTTTAGCTCCTGAAATTGCAATTGCCTCAATGCTGACAGAACGAATCGCAAGGCGTTTTGGCATTGATAGCGTGGCGATTTGGCACAGTTCGATTTCTGACGGGGAAAGATATGATGTTTGGGAAAAAATCAGGCACAATGAAATAAAAATTCTTGCAGGTGCTCGTTCGGCTGTATTCGCTCCTCTCAAGGATATAGGGCTTATAATTATTGATGAAGAGCATGACTCAAGCTACAAACAGACTACTCCCGCACCTAGATATAACGCCAAATTTCTTGCAATGGAACGAGCCAAAAGAATCGGAGCAACGATTGTGCTTGGAAGTGCAACTCCTGATGTGGCAACTTTTTATACTGCGATGAATTCAGGTATGATTTTACATCTAAAAGAACGTTTCGGAGATAGTCAACTGGCAAATGTCAAAGTTATTGATATGAGAGAAGAAATGGCAAATAAAAATCATTCGATTTTTTCTCGAAGTTTGAGAACCGCTATAGGGAACAACTTAGCGGATAAAAAACAGACAATTCTTTTAATTAACAGGCGTGGTTTTTCAACAGTAGTTCATTGTCCTGCTTGCGGTTATGTAGCCGAGTGCAAAAAATGCTCAATCCCTTTGATTATGCACAAAACAAGCAATACGCTTCGTTGTCATTATTGCAACTATGAAAGAGAAAACCTTGATATATGCCCTGATTGCGGGTTTGACAATATGAGTTCATCAGGAATCGGAACACAAAGAGTTGAAGAAGAAGTAAAAGCACTTTTCTCAAATGCAAGAGTGGCAAGGCTTGATAGTGATTCATTAACAAAAAAAAATCTGCATATAGATATTTTGCGTGATTTTCAAGATGGCAAAATCGATATTTTGGTCGGGACTCAAATGATATCAAAGGGTTTGGACAATCCAAATGTTACTCTCGTCGGAGTTTTATCTGCCGACAGTTCATTCAATTTGCCCGATTACAAAGCTTCAGAACGTGGCTTTCAGCTTTTGACACAAGTTGCAGGACGTGCAGGGCGTGGTGATTTCGAGGGAAATGTCTATTTTCAGACCTATTCACCAGATTTTTATGCTTTACAAAATGCTCAAAATCAGGATTATCAAAATTTTTACAAAAATGAACTCGAAGAAAGAGAATCCTTGTCATACCCACCATTCAGTCAAATTATAAGACTTGTGATTTCCTCAGAAAATGAATTTCGCTGCGAAAAATTGGCACAAGAAATAGTCCTAAGATTAAAAACCATAATCGAAAAACAAGGTACAGAAGAATTTTTAGAAGTTTTAGGACCTGCGGCGTGTGTCATTTCTAAAATTAAAAATGAATTCCGTTTCCAGATTATCATCAAAAATCGCCTCGAAGACAAAGGTCATTTCTTCATCACAAGTTTCATCAGCAAAATAATTATGCCTGAAGATATCAAGATGATTATTGATATAGACCCTTCAGATATGCTTTAAATTTGCTTAAGCGAAATAGTTGAAATTTTCAGCTATTTGCTTTTTTTGATTCTTTTTTAAAGATTCTAACTGTGCAGTATAAATTTGGTATTGAAAACCGTTGACAGCTTGTTGCATTTCAAGTTGTTTGTCTGCTCTGAAAAAAGTATCCATTTGAGCAGAACCAAAATTCACAGTAGAAGCTCTATTAGCAAGGGACATTCTGCTTTGATTATTTTGCATACCTGCAAACTGGGCATTGTTTAAGCCTATTATTGCATTGTATTGAGATAGTGCGTTCATAACAAAAGACATATTTTTCACCAATTACTAACTTCACTTCTATATTAAATCATATTTTTGGGAAAAAAGCTACTACGAATGTAAAAATTTACAAAAATTAATCCTTTAATAATTGTACAAAAGTAATAAAACTTGCCGCAAGGTCTTGATTCCAACAAATCACATCTTTCGGCAAATCTAAATTTACCGGAGCAAAATTCCAAATAGCTTTTATGCCGACAGAAACCAATTCATCTGCGACTTCTTGGGCAAATTGTGCAGGAATCGTCAAAACTGCGATTTGAATATTATTTTTGACAATAAAATTTTTCATTTCTGAAACAGAAATGACTTCCTTGTCTAAAATTTTCATTCCGATTTTGCGAGAATCTTTATCAAATATAGCTTTAATCTGAAGCCCATATTGAGTGAATCCGTCATACTTTGCAAGTGCAATGCCGAGATTTCCTGCACCTATAAGGATTATATTTCGCTCTTTTGAAAACCCTAAAAAAGTCTCTAAATGAGTGCTGAATTCTTTGGTATCAAACCCTACTTTAGGCTTCCCGACATAACCGATTGTTGCTATATCTTTTCTGACTTGGGTAGCATCAATATCTAATTTTTCGGCAATAAAAGCACTGGAAATATAGTTTTCACCCCTTGCCAGTGCTCTAATCGCAATATTATAGTAAAGAGGTAATCTTTTTAGTGTTGGGATTGTTAGTTTTTTTTCCTTCATCAGAAGACTACCTCTTTTCTTATTTAAGGTCTTTGTACGAATTTGAAAATCTGTTTTTGTAATGAGTATGAAGCAACTCATGAGCCTTATGGCTGTTTGGTTCGCCCAAATATTCTTCATACAATTTTTTTACATCAGGATTTTCGTGTGATTTTCTTATCGGCAATTCCAAATCATTTTTGTATAATCCTTCAGCTCTTCTAAGCTTGATTGAACTATCATTACAACTCATTGGTTGACCGCCGCCGTTAATACATCCGCCGGGGCATGCCATAACTTCCAAAAGGTGAAAATCAGCTTTGCCTTCTTTTATTTCCTGAAGCGACTTTTCAGCTTCAGCAAGAGTATTTACTACTCGAACTTTAACATTCAAGCCATTTAGGTCCAAAGAAATTTCTTTATGTTTTTGAAGTCCTCTGAACTCTTTCATATCGGGGTTTTCAAGAACTTTACCCGTTACGACTTCGTATGCAGTTCTAGCTGCAGCTTCTGCAACACCGCCTGAAGCACCAAAGATTACACCTGCACCTGAATAATCCCCATAAGGAGCATCAGGAAGCTCATCTTCAAGTTTCGCAAAGTCGATACCCGCTGATTTGATAAGTCGAGCAAGCTCTTGAGTTGTCAAAACAAAATCCACATCGGCAATACCTTCATGAGCCAACTCACTTCTTAGGCTTTCAGCTTTTTTCGCAGTACAAGGCATTATTGAAACCGAAACGATATTTTCTTTTGTGTAGCCTTCTTTTTGCAAAGGGAGAATATGCTTGAATACAGGACCGAACATACCTTGAGGTGAACGGCAAGTAGATAGGTGCTCTAACATCTCAGGATGTGTAAGCTCTAAATATCTGACCCACGCAGGACAGCAAGAAGTGAACATCGGGAGAACTCCGCCGTTTTTCACTCTACTTACAAATTCTGTAGCTTCTTCCATAATAGTCAAATCTGCTGTGAAATTGGTGTCAAATACCAAATCTACGCCGATTTTTCTTAAAGCTGCAACTATTTTTCCGATGGTATTTTCGCCCGGTTTCATCCCGAAAGCTTCACCAAGACCGACTCTGACTGATGGTGCGATTTGAACCACAACTTTTTTCTCAGGATTGTTGATGTAATCCCATAATCTGTCGACTTCTGATTTAATGGTCAAAGCACCTGTAGGACAAACATTCGAGCATTGTCCGCAAAAAACACAATCAACATCTTTAAGCTCTCTGCCTGCCATTGGAGCCACAACTGTTTTTGACCCCCTATTGGCAAAGCCTAAAACGGCATGACCTTGGTGCTCTTTGCATGCTCTGACACAAGCACCGCAAAGAATGCATTTGTTAGGGTCTCTGACAATTGAAGGATTTGAGCTGTCTATAGGCAAATAATCTTTAGGGTCTTTTTTGTCATATCTGATTTCTTTTAGTCCATATTCTTCGGCCAAAGCTTGAAGAGTACAAGTACCTGAACGATCACAAGTTGTACATTCTCTGTCATGATTTGCCAAAAGCAACTCCAAGACTGTTTTTCTGACTCTTCTTACTCTCTCTGAATTAAGTTTGATTTTAAGACCCGGCTCAGGCGGCATGGTGCAAGAAGACTGGATTCCTCTGCCTTCGATTTCTACAACGCACATACGGCAAGCACCTGCGATTGATAAATCAGGTCGGTAACAAAAAGTCGGAACATTAAGTCCTTGTTTTCTTATAACCTCTAAGATATTGCGTTCATCGGAAAATTCAACTTCACGCCCATCTAAAAATAATGTTTTTTTTGTTTCTATATTGTTCATTAGTTAAATCTCCTTGATAGCTTTGAATGGGCAAGATGTTAGGCAAGCACCACATTTAATACATTTAGATTGGTCAATTTTGTGAATTTTTTTGACTTCACCTTCGATTGCACTGACAGGGCATATTCTTGCACATTTTGTGCAACCTTTGCACAATTCTTCTTCAATGACGATTGTTTTTAGTGCTGTGCAAACTCCTGCCGGACATTTTTTATCTTTAATATGAGCTATATATTCATCGTGGAAGTATTTTAGTGTTGATAATACAGGATTTGGAGCTGTTTTGCCCAAACCGCACAATGAACCGTCTTTTACTGCCAAAGCAAGCTCTTGAAGAAGGTCTAAGTCTTCCATTGTAGCTTTACCTTGAGTTATATCGGTTAAAATTTTCAGCATGTTTTTTGTTCCCTCGCGGCATGGTACACATTTTCCGCAAGATTCATTTTGAGTGAAATTCATAAAGAAACGAGCAACTTCAACGATACAAGTGTCCTCATTTAAAACAACAAGTCCGCCTGAACCAACCATTGCACCTGCTTTGATTAATGAATCGTAATCCATAGGCAAATCCAAATGTTCTTCTGTCAAACATCCGCCTGAAGGTCCGCCGATTTGAACCGCTTTGAATTTTTTGCCGTTACGAATTCCGCCACCGATATCAAAAACTATTTCTCTCAAAGTTGTCCCCATCGGAACTTCAATAAGACCAGTATTGTTTACTTCACCTGTTAAAGCAAAGGTTTTTGTTCCTTTTGAAGTTTCTGTACCCATTGAGCTGAACCATTTTGAACCGTTCAACAAAATCATCGGTACATTTGCCAAAGTTTCTACGTTATTAATCAAAGTCGGTTTACCGAAAAGACCTTTATTCGCAGGGAATGGAGGTTTTGGTCTAGGCATTCCGCGTTCGCCTTCGATAGAAGCTATTAATGCGGTTTCTTCACCGCAAACGAAAGCTCCTGCACCTTCTTTAATTTTTATTTTGAAGCTGAAATTTGTTCCAAGTATATTATTACCTAATAAATTCGTCTCTTCAGCCTGCTTAATAGCCACTCTAAGGCGTTTGATAGCAAGAGGGTATTCAGCTCTTACATAGATATAGGCTTCGTCAGCTCCGATTGCATAAGCTGCAATCGCCATACCTTCGAGCAGTTTGTGTGGGTCGCCTTCCATGATACTTCTGTCCATAAAAGCCCCCGGATCCCCTTCATCACCGTTACAAACAACGTATTTTTTGTCTGATTTTGCCATAGCGGTGAACATCCATTTGCGACCGGTCGGAAAACCGCCGCCGCCACGACCGCGTAGCCCTGAATCTGTAACTTCTTTCACTACATCTTCAGGAGTCATTTTTGTCAAAACTTTTTCTAAAGCTTCATAACCTCTAATTGAAATAGAGTCATTAATATCTTCAGGGTTAACTTTTCCGCAATTGCAAAGTGATGTACGAGATTGTTTCGCATAAAAATTGATATCATCATTTTTGGCAATCTTTTGATGAGTTTGCGGGTCTGTATAGAGAAGTCTTTCAACGGGAATACCTGTTTTTAAGCTCTCAATAACATCCTCAACATCTTCTTTTTTAACTTTTACATAAGTAATATGAAAATCAGGTACAACAATCAAAACGCCTTGTTCGCAGAAACCATGACAGCCTGTGGGAACAACTGTCATTTTGTCTGATTGCAAAGTTGCAACATTTATACCTTCTTTTTCTAATCTTTCAATAACTTCAAGAGAACCGTTTGCCACACAACCTGTTCCTGCACATACAAAAACTCTTGTGCCTTGAGTTGCAATATTCTTTTGAGCTTCTTTTTGTTTTTCTATCATCGTCATGGTTATTCCCCTTTTTCTTCTTTAATTAGCTCGTCTATTACTATTTTCATTGCATCAGGCGTCATTTGAGGATAGACTTTTTCGTTTATAACAACAACAGGAGCCAATCCGCAAGCACCTAAACAACTAACGGTTTCGACAGAGAATAACATATCTTCAGTTGTAAATTTACCTTCAGTAAGTTTCAATTTTCCCAATACAGCTTTTAATACAGGCATCGAACCACGAACGTGGCATGCTGTACCGTCGCAAACTTTTACTTCGTATTTTCCTTTCGGATCTAAGCTGAATTGACTGTAAAAAGTTGCTACACCGTAGACTGTAGCGGGCGAAATATTCATTTTTACGCCAATTCTTATTAATGCTTCTTCAGGTAAAAACCTGTATTCATGTTGAACTTTTTGCAAAACTGCAATAAGGTTGGACTGTTTATTTTCAAAACTGTCTATGATTTCATCCACCTTTGCAATATCGATCTTATCCGTTACTTGGGCAGCCATTCTAATCTCCTTTTTAATGATTTATCGTAAAAAAATCAGCTTTTAAAATTTAAACCGTGCATTTTTTCACTATAAACTTAACTTAAACACCTTTTAATTTCAAGCAGAATTATATATAATCCTTTTAATTATATATATCTTAATAATTGATGAATTTTTAGGCAATTTTTATCTTGTTTAGTGTTTAATATGTTGAGTTAGTTTTTTTGGTGATAAATGCGTATATCTAAGGCAGAACCACAATTTAATAATAAAAATATAAAATTTTGCGGAAATAAAGATCCTAAATTTATATCCGACAAGTCATTTTGGTGGATGCATGATATTAACGGTGCTCACCAAAGAGGCATTATTGGATTAACTGCATTATTTTTGCAGACACCTTTGGATTATTTCAATCCTATGTCGGATAAAAAAACTCGAGAATTTTCTACCGCTAAAACTGTCGTAAAAATAGTAGTAGGAACTCTTGTCGGAGTGGCAGTAAGAGCACTTGGCGTGAAATACACCAAGATAATGACCGAAACACTTATTGAAAAAGTTAAAGACTCAAAGATAAAAGACAGCATAACCAAAACAATGGCTGATGAAGAGTCTAAAGCAAGATTCGAAAACAATTTAGGAACTATATTGGGTCTTATGGGCGTATTTTTGACAAATTTCACTTTAGATATGCCATTAGCCAAATTTGCTATTCAAAAAACCACCGAAAAATTAAATCTCTCCGAAGAAAAATCTGAGGAGGCTAAAAAATGAGAACATTTATCCAGAAAACATTTGATAAAATAATGAACTTTGCCCAAAAAGAAGACCCGGCAAAAGTTTTGACGATTACAGGGGCAATAGGCTGGGTACTGTCTTGCATGGCATATACGGGAGCAATTGTTTTAAATAAAGAAATCCCTGAAGACCAAAAAAAATTCCTCGTCCCGCATGAATTAACTGACGGCGTGATAAATACAAGCCTATTCTTACTTTTCACGAGCAAAGCCACTACTTTAGGTAAAAATCTTATCGAAAAAGGCAAAATTTTCCCTAAAGCTCTTGAGAAAACAATTACAGAATTGAAAGCTAAACACGGCAAAGATTTCGATATTAAACAAATTGGAAAGTATTTAACAAAATCCGAAGATATCAAAAAATTAAAAGAATTTAAAAGAAGTTTCCCTGTTCTACTAGGACTTACAGGCTCTGTAATAGCATCTAATATTGTTACTCCCATCGGGAGAAATATTGTAGCTTCAAAATTCCAAAAGCATCATATCAAACATGATTCAATCGAAGCTAAGGACAACCCCGCTATAGCAGAACAACCAAAACCTAAAAACCATGCCGATGCACCGTTGCATGCAAAACCTTACCCTATCCATCCTTCGGGTAAAATCAGAATCTAGTTATTCGCTACCAGATTTAATTTGTGTTGAACCGGTTCGGTTTCAAAAAGCTCACCGATAGAACATTCCAAAATGTCGCACAACCTGTCCATATTCTCAAAAGACGGTTGAGTTCTTCCGCTTGCCCAAGAATACACAGTTTGTTGAGGCAGATGAAGTTCTTTTGCCAATCGATACAGACTCCATCCTTTTTTTTCTTTTGCTGTTTCTTTAAGTTTAATTTTCACTTTTATCCACCTATTTCTTGAATAAGAAACTAATAATTGACTAGCTGGTATATTTATTTGCGTAGTCGACATTTACATATACCATTATACATGTGTTACAAATATTTATATACCACGGGCGGAATAATCATATTTTTAAATTAAAATTTTCATAATAATTATTTTTTGAATTACAATTCTAATTCCTATTTTTATGCAGTTTGACTTTCAAACAGACAATGTTGTTCAACAATACGTTCATCATCTTGATGGATTAGGATTGATGGATTTATCGACCTAATGAATTATCTCTAAAAACCCCGCATGGTTTATAATAAGAGCTATGAAAAAGATTTTTCCTGAGCAAAATAAAATTTTATTGGCGTTAGCATTATGCAGTTTTTGCCTTGCAAAACCTGTATTTGCACAATCTGTAGACGGTCTTTTCCAAAAAGGCGTTGAGGAATACCGAAAAGGGAATTCTCAAGAATGCCTGCTTATAATGGAAAAAATTGAAAAAAAAGACCCTTCTAACGCTTATGTAGAATACTATTTGGCGATGTCTCAAGCAAAACTTGGACATCTTGATGAAGCAAAAGAAAAATACGAAAAAGTAATTTTGTTAAATCAAGATTCTCAACTTGTTTCTTATGCAAAAGAAGGCTTGAATAATATCGAAAAAAACCAAGGGAATACATCTTCTATAAAAACAAAAAAAGAATCAAAGCTTGTCGATAAACCATTTTTCAAAGCAGAAACGGATTCCAAAAATTCCAAAAATTCTGTTTCTGATGATGAAATTGCAAAAGCAATAAAAACTTTGAGAGAAGCAGGATTACTAAGCGTTCAATTAGGTGTTAATGCGGCTAATTCTTCTGCAAATACTATCGACCCTAGTCTTTTACAGCAAAATTCTGAAATGATGCAAATGAATATGTTGATGAGTTCAATGGGCGGAGGTTCGAAAAATTCGAGCATGGATATGTTGCCGTTTTTGATGATGCAACAACAGCAAGGCTCAAACGGCGGAAAATCAACAATTTCACCTGAAATTATCCAAATGATGATGAATAATTCTATGCTGGACGGAATGGGTAGTTTTGACACAAATGATAAAGATAAGTAACCATTTTTGACCCCCAAAAATTATGTGTTAATATAATACATATTAACAATCGTATTATAAAGTTTTAAATGGCCTTAAGGGTTTTATGAGGAGTTTAGTACAATGAAATTAGATACGGTGAAATTTGGAAACATAGAAGTCGATGATTCTTTAATTTTCAACTTTGTGGATCCGATTTTGGGCTATGAACATATTCAAAATTATGTCTTAATAGACTACAATCCTGATTCACCCTTCAAATGGCTGCAAGCAATCGAAGATTCCTCTATTGCTTTTCCGGTAACAGTTCCTGCTTTGTTTGGAATTGATTACACCTTTGTCGTTCCTGAAGAACAAGTGAAAATATTGGGATTAAATTCTATCGAGGATGTGTTGACCCTCAATATAGTGAATATTCCAAGCGGACATCCTGAACAATCAACAGTTAATTTATTAGGTCCGATTGTTATTAATATACAAAATAAAAATGCAATACAAATGATACTCCAAGACGAAAAGTACAGCGTAAGATGCAAACTGTTTAAAGACGGTGAAATAACTGCTCAAGTATAATTACGGTATCAAGAATTAGTAGGTGTAAAATGTTAGTATTATCAAGAAAAACAGGTCAAAAACTCATAATAAATGACAATATAGAAGTGGTAGTCATCGAAACACGAGGAGAATTTGTCAGATTGGGCATAAATGCTCCCCGAAATGTCAGCATTTATCGTGAAGAAATTTATGAAGAAATAAGAAAATCAAACCAGCAGGCAATAGTTCAAAATACAGCCAATGACATTGAATCAGCTATGAATTTGATTAAAAAACAAAATATCCCAACTGATTCTAAAATTGCTGACCAGTTCAAAGAATCATTAAACAAACTGAAAAAGGATAATTGATTTTTGTTAAACAAAGAAGATATAAAATTGTTGTTTGAAGAAAAACAATACTTAAAGGTTCTTCAAGAAAGCACAGACGATTGTCTTACAGAAAATTATCTCGGTTTTTTATATCTTGAAACAAATGATTATATAAGTGCAGAAAAATTTTTCGCAGAGCGAAAAATGCTTTTTCAACAAGGTTTTTGCAAACTTTTAATCGGGGATAAAACTTCAGCCAGACAAATATGGTATTCTGCAGAAGAAAACTCAGCAATAGCTTGGGGAAAAACTCTTTTGGGCATATTAGAACAACGTTTGGAAGCCATACCCAGCTTTTTGCAAGTAAGAAATTTTGCCGAAATGACTTTGCATTATTTTTCAAAATCCAACCAAATCGACTTTTTTTACAAATTGGTCAGTGCAAAAGAATTTTTGGCAGATTGCAATATAGAGACTTACAAATACATCGGTCGAGTTTTAATGGACAACAATTATGAAGATTTAGCTTTTGATTATCTCAAAAAAGCAATCCGAGAAATCCCTACGGATGCTGAAGCTTATTTCCAATTAGGCGAACTGTACTTGATGAAAAACCAAGCCAAATCAGCCTTAGAATGCTTCAATAAGATTTTAGAATTTAATCCTCATCACACACCTGCGAAGAAAAAAATCGCACAAATCGAAAATTGATATTAAAAATTTGTAAATAGATTGAAAGATTAGCTATGTCTATTGTAGAATAATTACATAAACTAATTTAAAAAGATTTTTAGGGTTAATGGAGTTTCAAAATGTTTGAACGTTTTACAGAAAAAGCAATAAAAGTAATAATGCTGGCTCAAGAAGAAGCAAGAAGATTAGGACACAATTTTGTTGGCACTGAGCAAGTTTTACTTGGTTTGATTGGAGAAGGCACAGGCGTTGCGGCAAAAACACTCAAAACAATGGGTGTAACACTCAAAGATGCCAGAGCTGAAGTTGAAAAAATCATAGGACGAGGCTCAGGCTTTGTCGCAGTAGAAATTCCTTTTACACCTCGTGCAAAAAGAGTTTTGGAACTGTCATGGGACGAAGCAAGACAATTAGGACATAATTATATCGGAACAGAGCACCTTTTGTTAGGACTTATAAGAGAAGGTGAAGGCGTTGCTGCAAGAGTTCTTGAGAATTTGGGAGTTGATTTGAACAAAATCAGAAGCAACGTAATAAAAATGCTTGGCGAAACAAAAACTTCTACAGCAGGCGTTTCCGCTTCATCAAGCTCCTCATCGCCAAGTGGCGGCAAAACAAAAACACCAAGTCTTGATGAATACGGTTCAAATATTACACAAGCTGCCCAAGAGCAGCGTCTTGACCCTGTTGTCGGTCGTGAAAAAGAAATTGAACGTGTAATTCAGATTTTGGCGAGAAGAACAAAAAATAACCCGGTTTTAATAGGAGAACCAGGTGTCGGCAAAACAGCTGTCGCTCAAGCACTTGCAATCAAAATTGTAAGCGGAGATATTCCTGAAATCCTTGAAAACAAAAGAATTATTCAACTTGATATGGGACTTTTAGTCGCAGGCACCAAATACCGTGGTGAATTTGAAGAAAGAATTAAAAAAATTATCGACGAAATAAGAACCGCAGGCGATGTTATTTTGATTATTGATGAGATGCACACTTTGATTGGTGCAGGTGCAGCAGAAGGTGCAATTGATGCCGCTAACATCCTGAAACCTGTTTTATCAAGAGGCGAAATGCAAGTTATCGGTGCAACTACACTCGATGAATACAGAAAGCACGTCGAAAAAGACCCTGCATTAGAGCGTCGTTTTCAGCCTGTTTATATCGACCAACCGTCAGTTGATGAAACCATTCAAATTCTTCAAGGCTTAAAACCTAAATATGAAGAGCATCACAGACTTCACATTTCTGATGAGGCTGTTGTTGCGTCTGCAAAACTTTCTGATAAATATATTACAGACAGATTTTTGCCTGATAAAGCCATTGATATTATAGATGAAGCATCTTCAAAAGTTCGTTTGAATGCAAGTGTTCTTCCTCCTGCAGGCAAAGAGCTCGAAAAAGACCTGAAAACTATCATCAAAAAGAAAGAAGACTCAATAAGAAATCAACAATTTGAAGAAGCTTCTCAACTTCGTGATGAAGAAGCCGAATTAAAAGAAAAAATCAGAGAACTTTCTCAAGATTGGAAAGAAGAACAAGAAGCAAACAAAGCAACTGTAACAGCAGAAGATGTGGCACAAGTTGTTGCGACTATGACAGGTATTCCTGTTACGAAGCTTACCGAAGGGGAAAGCGAAAGATTGCTCAAGCTTGAAGACACTTTGCACAATCGTGTAATAGGTCAACATGAGGCTATTGTTTCTATTTCAAAAGCTATAAGACGTGCAAGAGTAGGACTGAAATCGCCTAATCGTCCTGTCGGAAGTTTCATTTTCTCAGGACCTACAGGTGTCGGCAAAACTGAACTTGCAAAAGCTTTGTCAGAAGCCGTATTTGGCTCTGAAGACAGCATGATAAGAGTTGACATGTCAGAATTTATGGAAAAACATTCAACAAGCAAGTTGATTGGTTCTCCTCCGGGATATGTCGGGTATGATGACGGCGGAAATTTAACAGAAACAGTACGCAAAAAGCCTTATTCTGTTATATTGTTTGACGAAATCGAAAAAGCACACCCTGATGTATTCAATTTGATGCTTCAAATTCTAGATGACGGTCGTTTGACAGATTCCAGAGGGCGTTTGATTAACTTCAAAAATACTATCATCATTATGACAAGCAATGTCGGTGCCAGCTTGATTCAAAATTCATCTTCACTGGGTTTTGCGGTAGCCGGTGATGAAAAACAAAACAGATACGAAAAACTCAAAGATACTGTTAATGATGAAATGAAAAAAGTCTTCCGTCCTGAATTTTTGAATCGTGTAGATGACATAATCGTTTTCGCTCACTTGGAAAAAGACGAAGTTCGTCAAATTGCAGATATTATGCTCAAAGATTTGTTCAAGCGTCTTGAAGAACAAGAAATCAACATTGAAGTTTCTGATGAAGTTAAAGATTATCTTGCAAAAGACGGCTATTCCGAAAACTACGGTGCAAGACCGCTTCGCCGTTTGATTCAAAAGAAAATCGAAGATCCTATTGCAGAAGAAATTCTAACAGGATTGTACGGGCATGGTGATACCTTGAAACTTAATTTAGAAAATGAAAAAATTACTTTTCAAAGAGAAGTAACTGAGCCTGTAAAAGAAGAAATAACAGAAGAAGCTTAGATAAAATTAAAAACCACTTCTTAATAAGAGGTGGTTTTTTCATGGAAAAAAAGTATGCTTAAAGTCAAAAATTTAATTGTTGGATGCGGGCTTTCAGGAGCTGTCATTGCCGAAAGAATCGCAAATATCCTCGAAGAGTCAGTCCTTGTTATCGACAGACGCGAACATCTTGCAGGCAATTGCTACGATTATAAAGACGAAAATGGTATAACAATCCACAAATACGGTCCGCATATTTTCCATACAAATGATGATGAAGTTTGGGACTATATTTCACAATTTGCGACTTGGAAACCTTATTCTCACGAGGTTTTAGCTTCTCTTGACGGCGATTTAATTCCTGTTCCTTTTAATTTTAATTCTCTGGAACAAAAATTTCCCGAAAAAGCCAGCGAATGGAAGGAAAAACTTCTTAAAAAATACGGAAAAGATAAAAAAATCTCGATTTTAGAACTCGAAAAAAATTCGGAATTTAAAGAACTTGCGGATTTTATTTATGAAAAGATTTTTTTAAATTACACCCGAAAGCAATGGGGGCTGAAACCTGAAGAGCTGGATAAATCGGTCTTTTCAAGAGTGCCTGTTACTTTGGGGTATGACAACGGGTATTTTCAGGACAAATATCAGGCGATAGCTGAATCTTATACAAAAACAATTGCAAATATGCTTCATAATCCTTTGATAGAGGTGAAATTAGGTGTGGACTTTATGTCCATCAAAGATAATATTGAATATGAAAGATTGTTTTTCACAGGGGCAATTGATGAATTTTTTGATTATGAATTTGGTGCTTTGCCATATCGTTCATTGGATTTGGAGTTTGAAACACTTGATTGCGAATATTTTCAGCCAAAGGCTGTTGTGAATTATCCAAATGATAATGAATTCACCAGAATTACCGAATTTAAACATTTTTTGGGCGAAAAATCTAATAAAACCGTAATTTTAAAAGAATATCCAAAACAATTTGAAATTGGTAAAAATGAAAGATTTTATGCAATTTTGAATCAGGAGAATCGAAAACTTTATCAAAAATATTTTGCAAAAAGTCGAGATGTCATATTTTTAGGACGGTTGGGCGATTATGAATATTACGATATGGATAAAGCCATCAAACGGGCTTTGGAAGTTTTTAAGGACTTGAAATAATCATGCAAATCAAAATCATCGCTGTCGGAAAATTGAAAGAAAAAGCATATCAAGAGATTTCAGATGAATTTTCTAAGAGGATTCGCCCATATTGTTCTGAAAAAATAATCGAAATTCAAGCTGAAAATCTTAAAAACGTTTCGGCTGACAAAATTGCCAGAGAACGCGAAGCCCAAAGAATTTTGCCTCAATTATCAGATGATGCTTTTGTAGTGATTCTCGATATTGCAGGACAACAACTGTCTTCTGAAGCACTTGCGGATAAGGTAAAAGAAATCTCAAATTCGGGCGTAAATGAGTTGATTTTCGTCATAGGCGGAGCGACGGGACTTGATGAAACTGTCAAAAAACGTGCGGATTTGGCGTTGAGTTTTTCAAAGATGACATTCACGCATCAGTTTGCAAGATTGATGCTTCAAGAGCAATTATATCGTGCTTTTAAGATTATGAATAATGAGCCGTATCACAAATAAATGTTACAAATTAATCCAAAAGCCTTACATTCACAAACATGACCAATTCGGTGTTAATGGTTTTCAGTTTGCCGATTCTTCTATATTCTTGTTGAGAGTTTACCCCGCCAAAAAATAGTGTCTGTCTGTCTTTTAGTTTCACATTTTCAAGTCTGAATGATTTTCGATTAAAGAGAGTTGCTTTTGCATTTTTTTCATTCGGGATAGACCTTTTGACCGTTATATATTGAGGTTCAAGGGTCAAAAACACTTCCCCTTTTGGATTTATGGAAGAATGAATTTTTAGCTTAGTTCCGCAATCTTGTTCAATATTATAGACATCTTTGCTCTGTTTATTTTTGACATAATCAGAAGTTACGTTGATATTGTAAGAACTGTCATTTGCAATGGTGAGACGAGGTTTCGCAAGAATTTTACCCCCGCCGTTTGAAATTATATTACAGACAGAAGTATAAATATTTTGATTCGATATAGAATACTCGGCACAATCTTGATTTATGATATTAAATTGAGAAAATTTCTGAAACTGTCTGCTTCCTGCATCATTAAATTCAACTACCAAAATATCCAAAAATGCTTGCGGCAATTTAATATCAGTAAAATAAATAAATTCTTGAGCCAAATCCATTTGTTTTTTGGAAGCTCCGACGATTGTTATAGAATTTTGACTATTGTTATAAAAAATCGCATAAGGAGTCGTTTTTTTAGAACTTTCATCACCTTCTTGGCAAACTGCACAATCACCGTTAAAAATTGCATTTGCAATCATATTCGCCATTTTGTATGGTCTTGTATAATTAAGCTTAAAAACAGCCACTTTTGGGCGAATATCTAACAAAGAAGTTATTTTTTCGGCATTTATAACATCTTCGGGCTTTCCTATAAGTATAATTTCCGCGTTTCCTTTGGCGGTTGCAATAGGCTTATCCGAAAGAATATTTTTGTTGATAAAATCTGCCAAATCATAAGCATTAGTATATTCCAGCTTAATTGTTTTGATTTCTTTTTCAGAAACAGAGAGCATAGGAAATTGTAACAAGGTCGGTTTCACCAAACAAGATGCAACTTTTTCAAACGATATTTTTTTTAATTTTGCTATTTTAGAATATTTCTTTTTAGGACGATGTTCTTTAGAATAATGTTTTTTGGGGGTAAAAGAATTGTATCGCTTGTTTTTAGAATATTTTTTAATTTTGTGATGAGTATAATGCTTTTGAGGCTTTTCTTCGACAGGAATACGTATTTCGGGTTTTGTTGCTAAAGTTTCAGCCATTTGTTGATTATATTGGTCTGCATTCAAATCAGATTCGTCGATTTTTTCTTGGGTTTTTGGGACAGAGGGTGAATTTTGAGAGTTGACATCGAAATAAACAAGATTTTCGTCAGTTGTATTTGTCCCTACAGGCACAATCGTTTCGTCTTTTTTGAACAAAAAGAAAAATCCCAAGCAAAGCAAGAAACCGGCAAATAAAGCCAAAATTATTGCCAAATATAATTTATATTTTTTAAAAAACTCTAAATACAACCTAAACCTCGCTCTGAGTCTATCATATAATTATAGAGCAAGTATTAAAAACTGGCATCAATTTTTTGTATTTTCAGTTAAAATAACTTCATTATAAAATTGTGGGGCAAATATCTGCTATTTTTGAAAAAGAAAAAACTTGTATCTTTTTTTTGCAAAATATAGAATGAATATATGAAAAAAATTCAGCTTCTGGCTCCAATAAAAAATATAAATGATATAGCTCCGCTCAAGGATTTGGAATTGAAAGGAGTTTATATTTATCATGATTATTTTTTAAAAAACGGTTTTGATATTATAAAAAATTTTTATGAAGAAGCAAAAAAGGCTGATTTGGAATTTTATATCAATTTCAGACATTCTATCAGCGAAAAAGAAATGAATGATGCCCGTAAAATCATTGCATATTTACAGCTTTCGCCTGTTGACGGTGTAATGATTAATGCTTATGCCTTCTTGGATTTGCTCAAAAGCCCTTATTTGCCTTTCAAAATAATTATTGACTCGGGAATGAACCTGCATAACCTAGCAGGGATAGAATTTATAGATTCTTTCATAACGCCTGAGAATATAACTTTGACCGAAGAAGTTTATTTGAAAAACATTGCCAAAATAAAAAAATATTCTAACTATAAATTTGCAATAAATTCAGACAATTTGCCTTGGTGTGTAGAAGATATCAAAAAAAGTAAAGCAATTAATCTTGTTATTATAAAGGGTGAATTCGATTCTACCAAAAAACTTTTAAACGGTATAAAACTTGTCAGAAATATAATCGATAACCCAAAAGAATATAAAGATAAGCGTCTTCCTTTCAAACAACCAAAATCGACTTCGTACGAAGCGAATCATTTTTTGGGGCGTTTTATAACACAAGAAGGCAATGAAATTTCGTTCAGAGGCAATATTAAAAAATTTGAATGGGAATCAAAAGCAACAAAACTGATAAAAGATACCGACTTCGAGTCGCTTAATTTGCCGAAATTGAATCTCAAGCTCAAAAGTTTAGCCCAAATTAATGCCGTAAAACAATTTATTCGCAAAAATAATTTCAATCCCGTTAATTCTATTGAATACGGCGAGATTTTGAGTACAAATGACCTTGCGAAATACAGCTACAACGATATTATGGAAAAAGTACAGTTGTTTTGTTCTCAATATAATATAAAACTGCTTTTAAGTACTCCGAAATTTTTGCTGGAAAGAGATTTTGACAGAGTTTATGAACATGTTTTGCTTTCGAAAAAACAGCTTATGCCAAGCTCAATAGTTATAAATAATATCGGTTTTTGGTGGAATATGATTAATGATTCAGATTTAAATGACATCAACCTTGAAATCGGTCAAGGGCTGAATTTATTGAGCAGTCTGTCGATTTTGTGCTTGGCTCATCAACATAAAATTTCAGGAATTGATTTAAGCCCTTTTCAAAATATCAAAAACCTCAAATATTGCATGCCAAAAATCATAGGCGAAATCCCAATCCGTAAACTTACAGTCGGAGGGAATGTCAGAATTAACAGCTCGGGACTTTGCCCTTTAAATAAAGACCCTGTGGTAGTTTCTAGACTTTCTTGCAGTGCACCGTGCCAAAAAAGCTACTATGCAATGTTTGACCCTGATGTGCAGAAACTATTCCCTTTTGCGGTAGACGGATTTTGCCGTATGCATATGTATAAAAATCAAGTTTTGGATATTTTCAATTATGTTCCGAAATTTGAAAAATTAGGCATAAATGAATTTATTATTGATTTTCACAGCTTACCATCGAAATTTGTACCGATTTTGTTGACCCGTTTCATAAATGCACAAATCAATCCGGAAAATTACAAAACGGATATTAATTTTTTGGACAACAAATACGAAGTCAAAAATTATTTAAAGTTTTAAACACCTTATTAGGTGCATTATTTATGCTAGTATTAATAAAAATCGGAGAAAATTATGAAATTTAAGCATTTTTTATTTAATTTTTTAATATCAAAAATATATAGAATCTATTTGGCAACAAACACTGATTTCAAACCTCTCGAAATCGAAAATCCGGCAAAATGCTTGTGCATAGCACCACATGCTGATGATGAAAGTATCGGTATGGGGGGCACTCTTATTCAAAAAGGTGAACTCTTTGATGTAATATGCGTAACTAACGGCACTGGCGGAATTGACAAAAATCTGAAAGAAAAAGATAAAATTAATATCCGAAAAAATGAATTTGAAGAAGCTATGAAAAAACTGAAACTTAATTCATACAGCTTTTTTGAACATATCGAAGACAGAGAATTAATTTTACATTCAAAAAATTTTAATGCTATCGATATTTCTAATTATGATTATATTTTTATACCGAATATTATCGACCAGCATCGAGACCACAAAGCCGTTTCAATACTGCTCAAAAACCTTTTGCAACTAAAAAAACATAAAAAAAATCTAAAAATAGCCTTTTATGAAGTCTGGCAAACACTTCCATTGCCAAATTTTTATGTAGATATTTCAAATGTTGTTTTTGAAAAAAAAGAACTTATAAATATTTATCAATCACAATTGGCAAGCAAAAACTATACAGACAAAATTATCGGGCTAAACAAATATAGAGGTCTAATTCCGAATTTGGATTGTGTTGAAGCTTTTTGCGTAATGGATATTTCAAATTTTATAAAACTATGCGGAATTTACAATCCGAAATAAGTATTTTGAGCAAATGCGTACAATTTGCAATTATTTTAAGTGTAAAAAAAATGTAATTATATTATAATTTTCATAAAAAGAGAGACTTATGCCATTCATTTTTAACAAAACAAAAATAGAAAAAGTTATTTTGATAGAACCTCAAATTTTTGGGGATAGTCGCGGATTTTTTATGGAAAGTTATAAAAAATCAGATTTTATCAAAAATGGTATTAAAGATGATTTCAGTCAAGATAATCATTCAAAATCTTCAAAAGGTGTTTTAAGAGGCTTGCATTATCAACAAAAACCAAAGACTCAAGCCAAATTAATCCGTTGTACCAAAGGACGTATCTTTGATGTTGCGGTGGATATAAGAAAAAGCTCAAAAACTTTTGGAAAATGGGTGGGTTCTGAATTATCTGAAGAAAATAAAAAAATGCTGTATATTCCTGAAGGATTTGCCCATGGATTCGTTGTCTTATCAGATGAGGCAGAACTTTTATACAAAGCTTCAAATGAATTTTGCAAAGAACTTGACAGAGGAATCAAATGGAATGACCCGACAATAAATATTCACTGGAGAGTAGATTTTGAACCTTTAATCAGCGAAAAAGATTCTTTACAGCCATTTTTTGAAGATTTAAAGGATGAGGACTTATTATGAAATTATTAGTAACAGGTGCTGCAGGCTTCATCGGGAACTGTTTTGTCAGGCATATCCTGAATAAATACTCAGACTATCAGGTGATAAACCTTGATGCACTTACTTATGCTGGTAATATCGAAAACCTTGATGATGTCAAAAATAACCCTAATTACACATTCGTGCATGGCGATATTTGCGATAAAAACTTGGTAAAAGACTTGATTTCACAGGTTGACACAGTAGTCAATTTTGCAGCCGAAAGCCACGTAGACAGAAGCATTACCGGACCTGAAATTTTTATTGATACAAATGTAAAAGGGACTTTAAATTTACTTCAAGCTGCAAAAGAAATTGGCATCGAAAGGTATCTTCAGGTTTCTACCGATGAAGTTTACGGTTCTTTAGGCAAAACAGGTTATTTTACCGAAAATACACCTCTTGCACCCAACAGTCCTTATTCCGCAAGTAAGGCATCAGCTGATATGCTTGTCAGAGCTTACTTTGAGACTTATGGAATGCCTTGTTTAACAACACGTTGTTCAAACAACTACGGTCCGTATCAATATCCTGAAAAACTAATCCCTTTCTTTATTTCACAACTTTTAAAAGGTGAGAAAGTTCCTGTTTATGGCGACGGATTGAATGTTCGTGATTGGTTATATGTATATGACCATTGTGCTGCAATTGATACAGTCCTTCATAAAGGCAAAATCGGCGAAGTTTATAATATTGGCGGACATAATGAAAAAACAAATATGGAAATCACCCGCATAATTCTTGCAGCAATGGGCAAAGATGAAAGCTCTATCAGATATGTCGAAGACCGCCTTGGACATGACAGACGCTATGCTATCGACAATACTAAAATCCGGACAGAGCTCGGATGGAAGCCTTCATTGACCTTTGAAGAAGGCATAAAACTAACCATTGATTGGTATTTAAACAACCAGGATTGGATAAATGCTTTGGAATCAAAGAAAGCGAGTCTAGTTTAGATGAAAAAAGTTCTTGTTACCGGAGCAAAAGGCATGTTGGGGCAAGATTTGTGCCCAATCCTTAAACAAAAGGGTTATAAGGTTATTGAAACCGGCACAGACAGTTTAAATATCATCAACTTTAATCAAGCAGAATATGTCATCAAATATTACAATCCTGATTTTGTAATCCATTGTGCCGCATATACCAACGTAGACAAGGCCGAAGATGATTCCAAAACAGCTTTTTTGATAAATGCAAAAGGAACGGAAAATATTGCGAAAATCTGTGCAGACAAAGAAATTACTTTGATTTATATTTCAACGGATTATGTTTTTGACGGCGAAGCCTTAGAGCCTTATTTGACAACGGATGAACGTAATCCTGTAGGAATCTACGGTCAAAGCAAATCCGAGGGTGAAATTGCAATTGAAAAACATTGCAAAAAGTATTACATAGCACGCACAAGTTGGCTTTACGGGCATAAAGGCAAAAACTTTATAGAAACAATTATTGATTTGGTACAAAAAACACCCGAAGTAAAAATTGTAAATGACCAAATAGGTTGCCCTACTTGGACAGTAGATTTGTCAAATGCAATTTTGTCTTTGATTGAAGAAGAAAAATCTTACGGAATTTATCATTTTTGCGGCAGTGGAAAAACCAGCTGGTATGAATTCGCATGCGAAGCCTTAAAACTTTTAAATATTAAGGCAAAAGTTCTCCCTTGTACAACTGAAGAATTTCCAAGACCTGCAAAACGACCCAAATATTCTGTAATGGACAATTCAGATGCTCTTAGAGATTGGAGAGAAGCACTCAAAAATTATATAGAAATGCGAGGTTAAAATGAAAGGAATAGTTCTTGCAGGCGGTTCAGGCACAAGACTCTACCCAAGTACAATGTCAGTTTCAAAACAATTATTGCCTGTGTACGACAAACCTATGATTTATCATCCAATTTCGGTTTTGATGCTGGCAGGAATTCAAGAAATACTTATAATTTCAACTCCTTATGATTTACCCAATTTCAAAAATCTTCTCGGGACAGGTGAGCAATTCGGTGTAAAATTTTCTTACAAAGAACAACCAAGCCCTGATGGGTTGGCTCAAGCATTCATTCTCGGAGAAGAATTTATTGGCAAAGACTCTGTTGCGATGATATTGGGCGATAATATTTTTTATGGTGTAGGCTTTTCTCCAATGCTCAAAAAAGCAAAAGAAAAATCCGAAGGTGCGACTGTTTTCGGATATCAAGTCAAAGACCCTCGTAGATTTGGGGTTGTAGAGTTTGATAAAAACGGAAAAGTTTTGTCCATCGAAGAAAAACCTGCCCAGCCAAAATCCAATTTTGCAGTAACAGGATTATATTTTTACGATAATAATGTAATAGAATATGCCAAAAACCTCAAACCTTCACCTAGGGGCGAACTTGAAATTACGGATTTAAACAAAATTTACTTAGAAAAAGATATCCTCGATGTGCAAAATTTAGGGCGTGGCTTTGCTTGGCTTGATACAGGGACTCATCAATCTTTGTTGCAAGCAGGTCAATATGTTCAGACAATTGAAGAAAATCAAGGAATCAAAATTGCCTGTCTTGAAGAAATAGCCTTGAGAATGGGTTATTTAAAAGCTGAACAAATAATCCAAATAGCTTCAAAATACAAAAATAATGAATATTTTGGGTATGTTTTAGATATTGCCCAAAAATTTAAATCCTAAAAGCTATTTAATTAAGATTACATTTTTTTTTATTTGTTTTAATATTAACTTAATGTAATTATCAAAAGGATAAAATAGTGTCCTGCAAAAAAATTGCCATAATCTCAAACGGTTTCCAATTTTTTTATTTGGATGAATTGTTCCGACTTTTTGCACAAGAAAACTATCAAATTGATTTTTATGCAAACAGCGAAAATCACCGTCAATATTCACAAGTTAAGAATTTTTATTATTTCAAATCACAAATAAGTGAAACAAACCCTGAATTGATTGAAAAATTAAGTCAAGAATTAGAAATCCTCATGCAGGGAAAAAATTATGATTATATTTTAAGTGATTGCTGTGCAATAAGATTCGGCTGTGCAGTTTTTCACCGACATTCTTTAATGTATCGCCAAAAATTGAGTCCGAATTTTATTTATGAATTTTTTTTCAAACTTGGGCATTTTAAAAAACTCAGTTATTTCAAAAAATGGCACACAAAAAAGCATCAAAAAATCTTTGTTGTATCAAATGAGATGAAAAAAGATTATTCAAAAGCATACGCAATTCCCGAAGAAAAAATTCATGTTTTAATCCCCGGTTTTAATTTTGACAAATCTGATTCTTCAACACCTAAAATAAAAAATAAAAATGAAGAATTTGTTTTAGGTCTTTCTGCAGTGGGTTTCAGCACAAAGGGCGGTTATATTTTACTTGATGCAATGAGACGAATTAAAAATAAAAATATAAAATGCAAAATAATTTATCCAAAACATGAAAAAAATTTCTTTTTAAAGTTTTTGGTTAAAATTATCGGAATTGAAGAAAAAATTGAATTTTGGGGTTACCAAAATGACATGACAGAATTTTACAATTCTATAGATTGTCTTGTCGTAAGTTCTCTGGCAGAAGCCTTTGGGCGAGTTGCACTTGAAGCTATGATAAATAAAAAACCTGTTATTTTAGGTTCAAATATAGGTGCGGCAGATATTATAGAAGATGGGAAAAACGGTTTTATTTATGAGTTCAACAAAAAATCAGGACGGAATTTAGCTTCAAAAATTGAAGAAGTTTATAAAAAAAGAAACGATACTAAAAACCTTACAGAAAAGGCTTACAATATTGCTAGAAGTCTTTCTTGGGACAATTTTGCAAAAAAAATGTTTGAAGAGATATCAAAATAATATATTTGTCCTTTTATAATTTTTTACGTATATTAGATTTATGAACAAAAAGATATTGATAATTAGATTGGGAGCAATTGGAGATGTCGTACATACGACTATTATTCATCAATCAATAAAAGAAAAATATCCTGATTGCGAAATTCATTTTTTAACAGCAAATTTTATCGCACCTTTGCTTGAAAACGACCCTAATTTAGCAAAAGTTCACAGTTTTGATATTAATAAAAAAAACAATATTTTATATCTTTTCAGATTAGGTCTGCAACTTAGAAAAGAAAATTTTGACACAATCATAACTCTACAAAATTCCACTCGTAGCCGATTATTGAATATTATTGCCAATCCTAAAAAAATTGTGTATAGAAACAAACACAGAATACACGCTGTCGATGCTTTTTTCAATACTGCCAAAGAAATTTTCGATGAGATCGAAAAACCAAAGGATTTGAAAATATATTTATCAGCTCAAGCGATAAATTCTATAGAATCAAAAATTCAAGACCGCCCGAGACCATTTTTTGTCATAAATCCCGGCGGAGAAAATGATTCTTTGAGACAAGGCAGAATTTGGTCATTAAAAAATTGGACAATTTTATCTGAAAAATTAATCACTGAATATGGCGGGACAGTTTTTATTGCAGGTTCTGAAAATGAAAAAAAATACCACAAAGAACTCTCTCGAATTTCTTCTTCGGTTTTATTTTCGGGAGAATTAACACTGGAAGAAAGTGCCGCCTTATTTTCAAAAGCCGATTTGGTTGTCTCGGGGGATTCCGGTCCATTGCATATGGCTTCAGCATTGGGTTGCAAAACCTTAGGCTTAATGGGCTCGACGACTGCCACAGCTTGCGGTCCTTACGGTTCAAAAGGTTATGCAATAAGTCCTTTGTTTGATTGTCCGACAGGATGCGACAAAATTTGCCTGCAATCAAAAGAAAGTATTTATAAACCTTGCATTCAATCAATAACACCTGAAATTGTTTTTGATTTTATTGAATCAAATATTTTGAAGTAAGCCTTCTGAAAAAAATTAATTCCCACAAATATTTTCATAATAATTTAACGGTTTATTATTCATAGCAGCATCCAATTTGCCTTTTGTTTTGTAAGTTATTCCCATAGCATTGAAAAAAGTTGTCAGCCCAAACAATAATGAAATCGGCACTATCAAACAATCTAAAGATAATACTAAAGATGTTTTAATCACAAAAAACAATTTTTTGATAAAAGAATTATTCTTTTTTAATCTCAAATACACGCTTGAATATCCATTATAATAATTTCGTTCCAAAATCCATTTTATATTGGCTCTTTCATCTCCTATTAATTCTCGATTGATAGCTTCATTGTTCCAAATGATTGTGAAACCTGCTTGGGAGGCTTTTGAGAAAAAATCGCCGTCTTCTCCACCCATAAAAACATGTGAATTATCAAAATAAATCCCTGCTTCACTCATCACAGTTGTCGGGAAAAACACATTCCCACTGGCACAAATATTTCTGATTTGTCCGGTTTTTTTGGAGGTTGAAGATTTAAAAATATTATTTTTTTCGATATATTCAGGAACAGAATTTTCAAATGTATTATAAGTCGGTCCTGAAATTATTAAAGCATCAGGATTTTGACTGTAATAATCATGATGAGAAATTAACCAGTTTTTATCCAAAATTTCATCATCATCAAAAAGAGCAATATGTGTTGCACCAAGGTTAAGAGCTTCTTTCAGAAGCTTGTTGCGTGCATTTGAGATACCTCTTTTTTCTTCGACAAAATAATTTATTTTGACAGGAAAAGATGACTGTAATTCTTCCACGACTTTTTGGGCGGAAGCATTTTTGTCATTATCAATAACTAAAAGCTCGATTTTTACATTTTCGGGCAAAACAAGTTTTTTGACACTTTCCAATGACTTGCGAAGCATATTGGGTCTTTGGCAAGTACAGCAGCTTATTAGAATGAATTTTATTTTCGGTTTTTTCAATATTTATTCCTGCGGAATTAAAATTTCATAACCTTGTTCACGTAAGAATTTTTCTTTTTTTGCTTCTTTAAGGTCTTCTTCGACCATTTCTTTTACAAGCATAGGCAAGTCGTATTTTGGCTTCCAGCCCAGTTTTTCTTGAGCTTTTGTAGCATCACCAAGAAGCAAATCCACTTCTGTCGGGCGGAAATATCTTGGATCGACTTCAATAATTATTTCGCCTGTTGCTTTATCAATACCTTTTTCGTCAACTCCTTCACCGCACCATTCAAGTTCAATGCCTAGTTCTTTAAAAGTCATTTGACAAAAATCCCTGATAGTTGTCGTTACACCTGTTGCAAGGACAAAATCTTCGGGTTTTTCTTGTTGAAGAACAAGCCACATACCTTCAACATAGTCTTTTGCATGCCCCCAATCACGCTTAGAGTCAAGGTTTCCTAAGAATAATTTTTCTTCCATACCAAGCTTGATTCTAACTGCTGAACGAGTAATTTTGCGAGTTACAAAAGTCTCTCCTCGTCTTGGGCTTTCATGGTTGAACAAAATACCGTTGCAGGCAAATAGGTCATAACCTTCTCTGTAATTGACCGTAATCCAATATCCGTAAATCTTTGCACAAGCATAAGGAGAACGAGGATAAAAAGGCGTTGTTTCTTTTTGAGGAGTTTCTTGAACCAACCCAAAAAGTTCTGATGTTGAAGCTTGATAAAATTTTGTTTTCTTTTCAAGCTTGCAGATTCTAATAGCTTCTAAAATTCTTAAAGTCCCCAATCCATCAGCATTTGCAGTGTATTCAGGACAATCAAATGAAACTTTTACATGTGATTGTGCCGCCAAATTATAAATTTCATCAGGCTGAATTTCTTGAATTAAACGAATCAAATTTGTAGAATCGGTCAAATCGCCGTAATGCAATTTAAATTTCAAATTTTTGTTATGAGTATCTTGATACAAATGGTCAATACGAGAAGTATTAAAAGAAGAAGCACGACGCTTCATCCCATGGACTTCGTAACCTTTTTCGAGTAATAATTCTGCCAAATAGCTTCCGTCTTGTCCTGTAATCCCTGTAATTAATGCTTTTTTTGCCATTTTTGTATCCTCTATTGTTTACTTAAAAAATCATTGTAAGCTAATTTTAGTCCATCTTTAAAATCAGTTTTGGCACTCCATCCAAGAGTATTGATTTTTGATGAATCCATAAGTTTTTTCATTGTGCCGTCAGGTTTTGAGCTGTCCCAAATAATTTTTCCTTCAAAACCTACAGTTTCTTTAATATTTTCTACAAGTTCTTTTATTGTTATATCAGAACCTTTGCCGATATTGATAAATTCGCCTATTTCATTGGCGTTTTTATTTTCCATCAAATAAACGCAAGCCTCTGCCAAATCCTCTGAAAAAAGAAATTCTCTTCTCGGAGTGCCTGTGCCCCAAGCCTCAACTTGTTTCAGTCCTTTTATTTTGGCTTCATGAAACCTACGAATCAGCATAGGAATCACATGGGCATTTTCAGGGTGATAATTGTCATTTATACCGTATAAATTACAAGGCATTACAGAAATATAATCAGTGCCGTATTGTTTATTGTATGCATCACAAAGCTTCAATCCTGTTATCTTCGCCAAAGCATAAGGCTCGTTTGTTTTTTCAAGTTCTGAAGTCAAAAGATATTCTTCTTTTATGGGCTGGGTGGCGTTTTTTGGATAAATACAACTTGAACCCAAAAACATCAATTTTTTGACTCCTGTTTTGTAAGAATTTTCGATAATGTTGTTTTGAATTTTTAAATTATCAAGTAAAAAATCAACGGGATAGATACTATTCGCGTGGATACCGCCAACTTTTGCAGCTGCGAGAAACACCCAGTCAGGTCTTTGTTCATTGAAAAAACTTTCAACTTGCTGAATATCACACAAATCCAATTCCAAACGCGTTTTGGTTATGATATTAAAATAACCTTGCTTGCGTAGTTCTCGCTCAAGAGCACTACCTACAAGTCCTTTATGTCCTGCTATATAGATTTTTTGATTTTTCATCCTTTTATTATATAACAAAAAATTTATTTGAATTTTGTTTTCAAATAAATTTAGCAATCTGATACACAACAACTGCATATCAATCATAAACCTGTCTTATCAAAAATTAATTCTTTTCATAAAATGACAGCAGATAATTTTTTGAAAGGAGCAAATATGACAAAAAACTATTTATGGACGGATAATCCGACAGAAGCCAATGTTGCAGTATATGATCCAGATATTCTTAATGAGTGTTTGATGCATTTAAAATATACGGACACAAAGTTGACAAATTTTTGCATAAATTCTGCCAGTGTCGATTCAAACGGAAACCCAAATCTGTTAAGTTATACGGGCAATACTGTAAAATTCAATTGCGGTAATGCACTACATCCTATAATGACAAGCAATTCTCAAGACGGATGGACTTTATCAGGAAGTCATCAAATTACATCTTCATCAAATGATTTATACAAATCTTTTGATAATACTAGTTCTACTTATTGTGTATTAAACCACATGCCAACTTTAGAAGAGCCTGCATATATTAAAGTTGAAAAAAGCACAGCTTTTTCTTTTGATTATTTGTTCATCAAATTCAAAAGTACAATAAATTTCGGTGATATCAAATCATTTAATATTACTGATGAAAATGATGATATTTTATATTCTTATGATAATTATGATGATTATTTGCATAAAAATGAATTTCTTATTCCTGTTTATAATTTCAACAGTACACATTTAAAGTTGATAGTAACTTCAAATGTTAATGATGCAACTTATACAAACTTCCCTTGCATTATAAAATTATTAGATAAAACACAAATATTAACATTGACAAATATAAAAGGTAACATCGGCAATTTGATTAATGTTAATGATTGTACAATTCCTTCTGCATCAAATCAAACTTATAATATTTTTGCAGATACGGAGGGTAACGCAGAAATTTTTAATACACCATTAACTAAAAGTACATTACTGCCAACAACTCCTACTACAAATCACATACATTTATTGACTTCTCTAGAACCCTTACAAGCAAAAAAATATAACGGTACAAAATGGGAAGATTACAACAAAATACCTGTTGGCTATGCAAAAACCAATGCGAGCGGAGCTGTATATGAAGTAAAAACATTTCCTTATAGCCAAAATGGTTATAATATAAATGCAAACACTTCAGGTACTTTGACAAAATGTTGGATGAGTCCTGCGTATAACTTTGCCTTAAATACAAGAATAGTAGCCAATCATAACTTAAATCTTGAAAATCCTCAAAAGGCACTGTGTAGTGTTATGCTTTATTGTGCAGAAGCAAATAACGGTTACGCTGTAGGAGAATATGCGACTTGTTGGGCTTTTCAAACTCCTACAAATGTCGGGAATGAAGCCAAGCCTGAAATACTACAAAATACATTGAGTTTAGCTATAGGAAATAATATCCTAGGGAATTACAAAACAGCAGGACTAGGCGGCAGTTCATTAAGTTTTAGCCCGAATTATTGGCAATTGGTATTCAAAATTTATTATTAGAAAGGAAAAATTATTATGACTAAATTTTTTATCAATAAAGAAAATAAAATTTACACAGGAGATATGCAAGATTGCGACAGATTGGCAACTCAAGAAGAAATCGATAACCATTTTGCAGACAGACGCTCCTATTCGCAAAAACGTGCAGATGAATATCCTGCTTTGGGTGATATAATAGATGCTTTTTGCAAAGCTGAAGCAGGCAATAGAACAGAACTTGAAAGTTATTTGAATTTACGAAATCAAATAAAACAAAAATATCCTAAGAATTAACTTGTATTTGCTTATAAAATAATCTTTTTAAAAATCCTCTTATTTGCCGATAATAAAATTTTGCAAATTTTGAATCGCTTATCGACGCAAACAAAGGGGGTTTTTTATCTATCAATTTTTTGCTGTATGCCAACTCCAAAAAATCTTTGAACGAATATTTTTCTTGCTCCCACTTCATCCACCCATAAGCAAAATGAAGATATGTCAAAATGCTGCAATCATAAACAAAATCATAATATTTTGAACCGTTATTTTTGATTACGCTATGATATTTTTCAATCAGATTGAAAAACTGCCCGATGAAAGGTCCGGTTGTACCTGCATTGGAGTCTTGTCCTTCATGCAATCTGTATTGGACGGCATTTTTATCCAAGATTATGACTTGCCCATCTTTGATGGAATCAAGCATCATGGGTCTGTCAGCTATTTTCCCGTAAATATCTTGACGTGCTTTTGAATTTTTATATATTTCAGTTTTGTATAAAGTTGACCCAAAATGATTATTAAGCCCGAGAAATAAATACAGAGCAAAATCTTTTTTGTTTTTGCACAAACAAACTTTTTTAATTGGCTTGAATTTAGCGTAATCAGGCTTGTATGTCGCAACGCAACCTGCTGTAATCATATCAACATTGTCGTATTTATTCATATAAAATAAAGCTTTTTCGATATAATCAGGAGCAAGCAAATCGTCATCATGAAATAGCATAACCCATTTTTTTGATGCGGATTTTTGTGCCAGTTCAAAATTTGCATCTGAGCCAAGATTGATTTCGTTTCTATGAAAATCAAAACCGTATTTTTGAATAACTTCAAGAGTATTATCAATGCTTCCGTTATCAAAGACCTTTACGCCAAAGCCTTGAACCGTTTGATTTGCAATACTGTACAAAGTTTCATCGAGCATTTGAGCTCGATTATATGTAAGTACAAAAATTTCGATGTCTTCAGTTTGATACATTCTTATACCTTATATTTTTACTGTAGGGTTTGGGTATGTCGGAAAACTTTGAGGAACAATAATTACCTTATCGGGATTATTATTCAAATACGCTGCCCAAGAACTAAAAGAAGACATTCCTGCCAAAATATTATATTTGCATTGACTCATCAAATACATATCTTCATAACCTCTTTGAGGCGGGTTAAAATCCATATATGTAACAGGATACGACAACTTAAAATTTTCTTTCAAATAATCTATTTCATCTGAAAAAATAAAAAACTCAGGATTTTCTACATTTTGCGTAATATATTCTATAGCATTTTTGTAATATTCATCAGAATTTATAGCAACTGCTTTATCTTTAATTTCTGAATTAGTTAAAAAATCTCCTCTGCGAAAATGTATCGAAACAGAATCAGAGTTTTTAATTTTTTTCAGAACATCACTGCCTTGTAGGCTAATAGCTTCTTTTGGGCTGAAATCTTGCAACAGGATATCTCTTATATCATCATAATAGCGAATATCCCCAAAATATCCCATAAGATAAGTATTATCAGGCAAATTAAGTACATCTTCAGAAAATTCTTTTTCTATATAACATTTAGAATTGTAAATTACATTTTTATCAATATTTAATCCAAAAAATCTTTTCAGCTGATTTGAAATTTTATAAAAAACCCATCCTTTTTTTTTGAATTTATTAATTTCTTCAGGTGTGGCAATATTTTGTATTGTATTCAATTTATCCAGTTGATATGTATGAACCAAATCTTTTTTAAAATACTTATTTGTAATTAGGTCCAATTTAAAATCAACACCCAATAAAAGTGAAAGTTTTCGAGCTATTGCATATTGACTCAACTGATTGCCCAAACCGCCCATTATATTTATGATTATCATTTAAACACCTCTTTTTGGGGAACAAAATTGCTATATTCATGATGAATTTCTTTATGAAAAAGTTCGGATATTTTTTTAACAAAATATCTGCAGCTATATTTTTGTCCTTCTTCAGTTTGCAAAAAATTTCGCCCGTTTTCTATTATTTCTATCGCTTGTTTTTCATCAATAGTTTGCAAATAATTATTCAATTCTTCAAAATTGCTAAAATCCCTTGCATCAATAAAACAATTTTTGGGAATAAATTCTTGAATATCGGGCGCACCCAAATAAATCGGTATAACACCTGCTACAAAACAGTCTATGATTTTTTCTGTAACATACCCGGGGTATGCGATATTTTCAAAAGCTATTGCGAATTTATAATTTGAAATAACTGCAATTTTATCCTCGCAACGTCCTTTGTAAATCTTTGGAATAATTGACTTGAGCCTTTGCCATAAGTTAAGAGGCATATCTCTTTTATTCTTCCTACCACCACCATATAAATCCATTTCCCCTAAAGCACCCCAATACTCAATAGCTTCAAGGCGTTTTGTCTGAAAGTTATTTTTAACGGATTCTCTATAAGAAGGCGACAAAAAAGTTTTTAATTTACGGATAAAAGCTTTAGGATTTATTGTAGTTGGGAATTTTAGTCTGCAAAATTTGTTTGCAACAACCATGACGATATTTTTTCGTTCATTCCAAGGGACAATTTGATTGAACACACCTGTATTTGATCCTGTGGGAAAATATAATATATGATTATGTGGATTTATCCCCCCAAACCTATCAAAAGAGCCCCTAAAAAGCATTCTATGCTGAAATCTATTTGCTACGTTTTCAAGATTGTCATATAAAAGTGGTGCATATATTGCAACTTCTCCTGAAGTCAGCAAAAAAGGTTTAGCCCCCAATTTTGAAAGTTTATCGGCACTTTTAGCCAAAATTTCTTGAATAAAAAATACATCTTCAGGGCAAATTTCTTTTTTTTGAATTAATTTTAAAGCTTCTTTCCCCGAAACCGTCTCTATACCATATTGCAAAAATTCATCAAATAATCCTTGGCTCGGTTCGCCAGGCGTATCATTGCAAAAAGCGAGGATTTTATTCGATTTTAATCTGGTTTTTCCTTTTTTAAAAATAGATTTGACAATAAATAAACTTATCAACTCAGGAAAATGCAAAACTACTTTACTTTTTTGTAAGCCGTTTAAAGAAAAGAAAATATCTGCAAAATTGGATGGACTGACTTTATTATTTTTTATGGCATATTTGATATAGCGTTTGATAGTGTCGATAAAGGACTTACCTTCCAAACAAATATCTTTTCGGGCTGTTTTTCTTATTGATTTGTCTTCAATTAGGTTAATCGAATTCAAATAACCTACAAGCCAAGACATTTTTTGAGATTTAGGATAAATAAATTCTTCGTCATCACAGCCTCTGGTATAACTGGCATTTGGGTTTTCCAGCATTTTTACTATAGGTTTTTTTACAATATAAAATTCCTTTTTTTTGTTTATAAAACTTGCCGCGACAGCAAGATGCGGAAATAAATACAAAATATTTGCATATGCATTTATTAAGGTATTACTTGTTATAAATTCTGTCTTGTAGATACAAGAAGGTACAAAGGATAAAGCTTTAAAAATCCAAGTTATATCGGTTCTTTTTTCATCGCTGCATTCACATACAAAAATTGCATCTTCATCATTTCGGACAGCTTGTTCGATTTCTCTCCAATTGTCCCAATTATATTCATCATCATCACAAAGAACCCATACATATTTTTTTTGGGCTATCTCAAAAGCACGAGCAATATTTGCATTTCCGCCTATATTTTTTTGATGTCTGATATGTTTTAAATGCGGATATTTCAAAACGTATTTTTGTATTAATTCACTCGTTCCATCATCAGAACAATTATCAAGAATAGTTATCTGAAAATCTTTAATCGGACTGCTTTCTGCAAAAATCTGATTTAAAGTCTTTTGCAAATGCTCAAGCCTGTTATAAGTAACTATAAAAATTTCTAAATTATTTCTCATTATGAAATTATAATATAAATCAATAATAAAAAAAATTAGTTTTTAGAAATTTAAAATTTTATTCTTGTTTTTAAAGTATCAAAAATAGTCATATATAAAATTCTGTCTTTATAATTCATTCTGAAAATTTTCATCCAAGTTATATAAGATAAATAAGATAGTAAAAATACTATTTTTTGGCTAAAATTAAGAGCTGCGAAAAAATCGTGTAAATTTTTGCAGAAACTATCGCAAAAATGTTTATTTGTATCAATTACTTTAATATATGCAGAGAATCCTTTTCGATTTTCCAAATCAATATTATCAATAAGTCCTGCTCTTAATTTTTTATCTCGAAAAACTTGAATAGAATTGACAAAGCCAAAAGGCCAATACATCTTTGCCATATAAGGATGTTTATCTTCGTCTAAACCTCTTGTATAAGAATTTTGTTCGGCAGCATCGCACATTTTTACAACGGATTTATTACAAACATAAATTTTTCTATTATCATTAATGAATTTGCCGAAAATTGCCATTTGAGGAAACATATTAGATACATTAAAATTAGCGTTAATCACAGTCGTATCTGTTATATATTCAGTTTTATAAATTCCTGCAGGTACAAAAGTAAGTTGTTTAATTAGTTGATAAATATTTTTTCGAGGCTCAAGATAATTGGCAACAACAATTAAATCATAATCGTCATTTATTGCCTGCTCGACTTCACCCCAATTGTCCCAATAATATTCATCATCATCGCAAAGAACCCATACATATTTTTTTTGAGCTATCTCAAAAGCACGAGAAATATTTGCATTTCCACCGATATTTCTATTGTGAATAATATGTTTTATATTTGGGAATTTTCTGGCATATTCTTCAATCAACTCCGTTGTTCCGTCAGTTGATTTGTTATTTAAAATAGTAATGTTTAAATTTTTAATCGGACTATTGTCAGCAAAAATCTGCGAAAGAGTTTGAGTCAATTTTTCTTTACGATTGTACGTTATTAGTATAATTTCTAAGTTGTTTTTTGAAATCATTTTACTTTCTCTGCTTTTATAAATTTTTGTCTAAAACAGCGAAACCTATACCTGATTTGCCAAATCCATTTCCATTGTAAAACATATATTTTTGTTCATTATAATCTAAAACATGAGGATATGCCATCATCTCAGAATCCCAACCAGTTTCAGACATATAAATTCCTACTTTGTCATCAATTCGAGTCCAATTAGTGCCATTATATGATTCAGCATAGCCTATTCTATAACTTTTTTCTTTATCATTACGGTACTCTTCTGCAAATCTAGATGAGTACCACATTTTAAATTTGTTACCTTCTTTCAGTACAGAAGCTTTTACAATTCCCGCCTCCTCATCAGATTTGTAATCTATTGCAACTATTCCATTTCTATCCCAATTAATACCATCTTTAGATTCGGCGTATTTTATATGGTAAAAAGGTTCTGGTTTTCCATTTATTATTTCCCACTTTGTGCAAGATAAGTACCAATTTTTCCAAATATTGTTATCAATTAAGACACAAGAACTACCTGTAAAGTAAGGTTCTTTATGAGTAGGACTGAAAATAGGTCCTTCTGAAAATTTTTCAAATGTTTTTCCATTATCATAGCTTATGGCTAAACCTATAGAATTATGATAGGGTACAGTATTTCTTACGGTCCATCCTATATAGTACAGATATTTCAAGCCTTTATGACTAATTATCCAAGACGGCATTAGCCCACAGTCATCGAAGGTTCCTATTTTCCCGAGTGGTAAAATAGGTTTATCATGCACATATATAATATTTGTCGGATTACCGGCTTCGACTTCAAAATAAGAAATATTACTTCTATTTTTGCTATCTCTTGTTGAAAAATATATCCGCCATATTTTATCGTTAACGATGTCGACTGTGGGCACTTGAGAATGACTTTGCATCCATTCAAAATTTTTGTCGACTTTAAATATTAATCCTTTTTTTATCCATTGCATCAATTAAAACCCTCTTAATCTATTGCTGGGAACTTTGGATACTAAAGTAGAACCTTCTGAGAAAACTGATCTATCTTGGGTATTTTCAAGAATTAAAGAGCCCGCCCCAATTACATTTTCCTCTCCAATTATAATACCATCTCTTAAAGTCGCATTAACTCCAATAAATGAATATGCCCCTACTTTTACGTGTCCTGAAATAACAACATGTGAGGCTACAAAGCAATGGTCTTGTATTATACTATGATGCCCTATATGGTTTCCGCTCCATAATATTACATTATTCCCGATATCTGTATACGGTTGAATTACATTATTTTCTAATATAAAACAATTTTCACCGACAGAAGTATTATAATAGGTGGCTTTAGAACTTATATAACTGATAAACTCATAACCTTTTTCTTTGGCTTCAAAGTACTTAGCTGCTCTTAATTTATTTATGCAGGCATAACTCATAGGGATGAACATCTTATATTCATTAGGCGGAAAGATATTTTGAATATCTTCAAATGCTACAACAGGAAGTCCTAAATGTTCTGGGGCTTTAATATATTCTTTATCGACAGTAAAGGACACTACTTCATGTTCGCTATCATTTGTTAAATAGAAATGAGCTAATTCAGAAAAATCCTGAAGCCCAAATAATATGACTTTAGACATAATAACTCCTATTTGTATACATACACAGTATATTCATATAAACCATAATCATTTCTTATTATAAAATTCCTAGATAAATTTTTAGTGAGAAAATCAGCCAATAAATCTAGAGGCAAATGAAAAAGATCGTCTCTTTCCCAATCTACTTGTTTGGACATAACATTGAAAGCTATTCCGTTATTGCATAGAAAAAATAATTTTAATAACATTTTTTTAAAATAATCAAACATTTCGTCAAAATCAAGGTCTCTTTTTTCGGTAAATACACCATTGGCTATAATATAATCAAATTTTTTTATTAAATTATCGGATAAAATATCTGTAAAGTAATATTTGTTTTCGGGGTATTTGGATTTTGAAATCTGAATAAATTTTTCAGATAAATCAAGTCCATTGTATTCAATTTTTGAATAATTATTTTTCTTAATAAAGTCATATAGATGCGATAATCCACAACCAAAATCCAAAAGAGTTGTATTTGTGTCTGTTTCTTTGATAATATCTAACATGATTTTATATCTTAAACTTGCATCTTCTAACTTAGGCCAATCAACACCCAAATAAGAATCCCCATGTTTTTCTAAACAATCTTCATAGTGTTCAACTATTTTAATATATCTTTTATCATTCATAATTCACCTTCAAATTAGCGTGTAGTTTTTCAGTATTCCTTGTGCTTCTCTTTTTGTATTAAACATTAAAATATCAATAATTGAAAGATTAGGTATAAATTCATTTTTAAATTGTGGGTATTTGTATTCATTAGTTTTGAGAAACTTTAATTCAAGACCATTTGTTGAAAATTTTTCTTTATCATAAATATCAACTCCTCCTATTGGATTGATATATGTTTTCATATCAAGTTCTTTAACAATTTGAATGATTTTATCTTGTGCTTTTAGTAAGGAATCTTTTTTGATTTCTGATGACTTTAACAAAGATGTACTAATTTCAAAATAATTGCAAATACTTATTAAACTATTTGTAGAAAAATCTGCTAAATTATTTTCTGGATAAAAGATTATATCTTGGATTAAAGGAAAAATATCTTGAAAGAAAGGAGCTTTTTTATAGGCTAATTCGATAGTTTTCAGAAAATTTTCTCTTTGTTTATTTGAAAAATTCAATTCAGTATGCATTATTAACTTATTTTGAGATGGTTTGTCTAGTGGGATGGAAAATAAATAAGTTTTTCCATTCAATAGAATATTATTTCGATTAATCCACCCTCTCATAATAAAATTCACATCATCAAGTATAACAAATTTATCAACTGCATTTATGAGTTGATAATAGCCTATATATGGAAAAATATACGGTTGCATAATTGCTGTTTTCATTTATCGCACCTTTGCATATAATATTGTCTCACCGGTTATTATTGTATAATGGTCTAAATACAAGTTGTAATCAGGAAAATTCTCTCTTATAAAAGTAGGTATTTCCCAAAGATCTTGAGGTCTATGATAAATTGATATCGCTAGTTTTGGGCGAAATTTTTTGATAGTGTTCATTGCACCTTTGAGAGCTTCAAGCTCAAATCCTTCAATATCCATTTTTATAAAATCTATTTTTTCTATTTGTTGGTCACTAACAAATTCATCAATAGAAATTGTTTTAATTTCGTCGACATAACCTTCCCTCTTTTCTCTTGAAATAACTGATGCAGGACCATTTTCATAGGTATAAAAAGTTTCAGATGAATTCAATCCTAAAGGTCTTTTAATAAGCTCTATATTATTTTTATATTGAGGGTTTAATTCAACATTTTTGTTTAGAAAGTTAATATTTTCATTAACAAATTCAAAAGCAAAAACTTTACCTTTGGCTTTGACTAAATCTGCAAAATATAATGTGGTATCTCCGCCACAGGCTCCGCCATCAATTATATAATCTCCTTCTTTCGCAAAAACTTCATTTTTATATCTGTACTGTTCAATTACGAAATTAATGATAACCCCAAGAATATTGATATATAAAGTCAAATTAAAATTAAGTTTTCTTAAATCAAATTTATACAAATAAAGTTGTTCCATTCCTGGGACTTCTAGGTTTAGAGGTATTTTTTCATCTGAGCAAATCATTTTCTCATAATAACTAATACTATTCCAAACATGTGAATAAAAAAGCGGAAACCTAAATCCTGGCTTTTCAAATAATCTATAAACAAGCACCCTTAAATACATTTCTTTTGAATATTCATCTGCAAGAGTGTTATAAGTATTTTTTGCTTCATTCATATCAAATAGAAAAAATGCTTTTTCCCAGGCTTCTCTTTGGCGTTTTTGTTGCCTAAACCAACATTTTTCGTTTAAAATAGGGGTTTCATAATTTGGTAAATATTCAATAGCTTTATCTGGACAATAGAATTTTGAAGTATATTCTATCAATGCATTTAATTTAAAATAAAAATCATCTTTATGTTTGGGCTTTATAAAATAATTTAATTTCATTTGCGAATCCTAATCTCTTGCTTTATAGGTAATAATGTTGGTTCTTTTTTGTATAATCGTCTTAAATCTATAATGGTTTCATTGATGTTATTTATATGTGATTCAAAATATTGATAACCATTTTGAGATATAAGGATATATTCTTCTATATTTTCGCTTACTCTTTTTATGTCTTCTGCTACATTTTCATATAAGTCTTTTTTATTTTTATATATAAAATTAAATAATTTTATTTGATCATCATTTGGAAAAAACACTTCATTATGTAGAGCTATTCCAATGCCTTTAGCATAATATGGTTGAATAAAATAACCATCAAAACCTTCTCCAAAGGAAATAGAAAACATTGCTTTTGCTGTTAACTCTAAGAATTCTTCATATTTTAATCCTTGAATTTCTAAAATATTAAAATCGGGGAGTTTTTCTTTTAAAATTTGTAAAAGCTTTTCTTTATGAGGACTTGGATCTAGTGAATATATAATTAGTTTTTCTTTTTGTTCAAATTCTTTTTTTACACAATTATCTAGGTCTAAAAATGGTGCTAATTTATACAACGGCAAATTATACTTATCGCAAACTTCTTGGGTCGTATATCTGTCAAAACCTGTTGTTTGGGTAATGTTGTCAGTAAGCTCCCATAAATCTGACCAAGTCTCAGGAGGTGAAAATACCTCAATATTTTGATTCAAAACATTTATTTGAAGATTAGGGACTTTTTGCAATATGGTTCTGTGCTTTTTTGTAAGTTTTTGAGAGAATTCCTCCATAAGTATTTCAGGAACGTGCAATATCAAGGTATCAAGATTTTCAGAATGCTCCATCACTTGAGATAATCTATATATAGTCTCATCATTTTTAAATCTATCCTGTTTTATATAATATCTGCCGAATTCATTAAAAAAATTGGCATGTAAAACATCACAACCATGGATTTCTTTCATTTGTCTTGAAATTTTGGCAAAATGGAATATTGTCATAACACCGCCGCAAAAATGATTATCTTCAAAATTAACAAAAACTATCATCTTTTTTGTATTTTTAAAATTCTGTTTAAATAATTCATCTTGTTGTTTTTTTACTTTTAAAAAAGAATTTTTGGACTTAATATCTTTTAAAAAAGTCCTTTGCTTTCTGAAAAATGTTTCAAGCTGATATAAAATAGGTATTTTCATTATAAATTCCTCTTAATGATATTTGATATTTTTTCGACTTGTTCTTTTTCAAGCCCGCAATACAATGGTAAACATGCAATTCTAGGACTTATATTTTCTGAGATGGGACAATTTTCTCCTTGGATATAATTTATTTTATTCAAACTCGGATAAAAATATCTTCTGGGAAATATATTTTCTTTGTTTAATGCTTCAAAAACTCGTATCAATTGTTTTTCGGACTCAAAAATCACCGGATAATAAGCATAATTATATTCCAAAAATTCTTGCTTAGAAGGTTTTTGTAAAAACTGCAATAAGTCATCATACAAATCGGATAAATGCTTACGTTCTTGAATAATTTTTTCAATATAAGGCAAATTGGCAAGTCCCATTGCTGCGTGCATCTCGGAATTTTTGGCATTTATTCCTAATTGCAAATGATTATCGCCGTTATGTCCGAATCTTTTGGAAAGCTCTAGTATTTCATTTATTTCTTTGTCTTTTGCAATACAAGCTCCGCCTTCTATCGTATGGAATAATTTCGTTGAATGAAAAGAGCAAGTCGAAATATCTCCATAACTTAACAGCGACTTATCATTATATTTCGCTCCAAAAGCGTGTGCCGCATCATAAATAACTTTCAAATTATATTTTTGGGCAATTTTATCTATTTTTTCAACATCACACGCAAATCCAAAGACATGAACTGCCATAATGGCCTTTGTTTCAGGAGTAATTGCCTGTTCAATTTTACCTGCATCAATTGTAAAATTATTTGGTTCTACATCAACAAAAACGGGTTTGCATTTTTCCCAAAGAATCGAAGATGATGTAGCAACATAGGAAAAAGGTGTTGTTATTATTTCGCCTTGTTCTATACCTAAGGCTTTTATGGCGAGTTGCAAAGCTATTGTGCCATTTGCGACAAAGTGAAAATTGTCAACATCCAAATATTCTGACAACTTATCTTCCAACTCTGACAATAAAGGTCCTTGATTCGTCAGCCAACATTTATCAAATATTTTTTCAATATAATATTGATACTCTTTCACCGGAGGCAAAAAAGGTTTAGTTACATTAATTGGTTCAGTTAGTTTTTTTTCTTCTATCATTTTATGGTAATTTATTTCCTGTTTTTGTATGTTATTTAATTTATATTTTTTATTTATATCTTTCAAACAAGTATACATGAGTTTATGCAAAAAAACATTTTTTTTAAAAAAAGGACTCAATTTTTCTTCCCTTGCTTTTTGCCAAAGGAATTCCAACGGGAACTCTTTTTTGTTTTCATCAGATAAAAAAGAATTGTATTTACCTTCCATAAAATCTTTGCATTTAACTTTAAAACACAACTTTAATTTAGGGAAAAAGCCAAATTTTAAATTCATAGCCTCATAAAAACACTTGTCCCAATTAATAATTTGCTGGATAGAAGGAGTGTTTGTCGATGTCCAAGTATCTTGATTGATATGACGCCTTACAAAATAAACATTTGAGTCATCCAATATAATACTATTTCCTAATGCAGATATTTTGACCATAAAAGGCCAGTCATTAAATTTTGAATATTTTTCATATTCAAGAGGCGTATTTTTAAAGTCTATTGTTCTATAAATAGCACTAGCGTATGCAATTCTTTCGACAAAATACATATGAGCGGCAAAGTCTTTTTGCTTTTTGAAGAAATAATGATTTTCATTTAAAGAATCAACAAATTCAGGAACATTGTCACCTTCAAATTCGGTATACCTTGTGGTAATAAGCGAAATATTGTCATACTTGTTCAAAACTTTCAACGCAAGTTCTAAATATTCAGGATGTAATATATCATCATCATGAAAAAGCATTACATATTTTTTAGAGGCAATTTCTTTTGCTTTATTGAAATTACCTAAAAAACCAAAAGTCTTGATATATTTGACACCTTGAGATTCGAATTGTTTAACAATTTCTTCTGTATTATCTGTGCTTTCATTGTCAAGAACAGTTATAGTTTTGACTTTGGCTGTTTGATTTAGAATACTTTTTATGGCAGAAGCTAAATAATCTGCCCTGTTATGAGTTGTAATAAATATTTCTATATCATCTATATTGAAAATCATTATCCCTCTTTTCGTGTTATTATTTTATCATGAAAAAGAGGACATTATGGAACTAATCAAACAGGGCGAAAAAGAATATTTCAAAAATAAAACAATTCTTTTTCATTTAGAATTCACAGATGTTTGCAATCAACATTGCAGTTATTGTGTTGAAGGCAATTGGGACTTAAATAAACCTAAATGCTCTTGTTCTAAAGAAGAAGATATTTTATGGGCAATAGACAAAATATTTGAAGCTTATGATGAAAATGTCGGATTGGGTTTTATTCATGTAGGCGGCGAACCTACTTTGCAACCTGCTTTTAAAACTGTTGTGGAAAAAATCAAAAAACGCAAAAATGCCTTTCAGGTTCTTACAACGAATTTTACCCAAAGTGTTGAATATTACAGGGAACTTGATATTCCATTAGTTACTTCTTTGCATTTTGACAGTCAAGAACCAAAAGCTTGGCTGGAAAAGACAATCCAGCTATGTGATTTGATTGCCAATACAAGAATTATGGCTCATCCGCAAAAAATGAATCTGGTAAAAGAATCTTACGAGCTTTTTCTGGAAGCCTCTAAAAAATATCCTTTAAGTTTTGCTGTAGAAGAAATTTTTCCTTGTGGAGATTATACTCCTAACTATGCTCATCAAGATTTAGAACTGATAAGAAATATCAAGCCTGTTGATTGCGTTTATCCTCAATCGTTGCAAGAAAAACTCGGCGTAATGAATAATTTATTTTACAGATGGACTTGGACATTTAAAGCTACCAACGGCGATTTAATCGATAAAAATGAAGGTCCTAAAAATTTCAAGAAATTCTTTTGCGAGCAAAATATGATGCTTATAAGAGCAGATGGCAAATTGTCTTTGGGATGGGCGTGCAGAGATTCCAAAATTAATATGTATAAAGTTGAAAAATTCCCTAAAAATGTTGTAAGAACAGTGATTTGCAAAGAAAAAGAATGTCCTATGGGTTTTGCAAGCATGTTTCCCAAATATAAATATATGTCAGATGCTCCTGATTATGTCAAAAAATCCGATTTGATTTGGCTAAAGTTTAAAAATTTATTCAAAAAGAAAAAATGATTTTCAAATTCTATTTGACAGATAAGCTGATTTGTTCTGAAATTTGATTATTCTTTTGCATAAATTGTTCATCAATAAAGGCTCCAAATTCTAAAATATTTTCAAAATATTTCAAATCGGAATTTTCATTTTTAGAAGCATAATGCGAGGGAGCTTTTTTGAATATATTTTTCAAAGGCTTGATTAAAGGGCGAATAATTACTTTATCAAAGCTTTTAGGTCTTGCCAAGAGCTCTTGCAATCCTGAAATAAAAGCCCCCTTAGATAGATGTTTACAGATATATTTTGTTGCATAAGCAGGTTGCTTGCAAAATTCTGTAACTACATAAGGAATGATTTCAAACAAATCCTTTACTGTTTGAAAATCTTTCACAGGGTCTTTTATTACACATTCCAACAAAAGATAATATATCTCAAATCTCACATAAGTCTTGTATTCTTTATCCAAACCAAAAGCATAGATAAATTTTAAAGCCATATCAATTGCACAAATCGCAGGATGAGGTATTTTGAGAGGGAAATGTTTGCTGTAAGCTACCTCTGATTTCCATCTTCTGCGTGGTGCAATACTTTCTTTATCTGAGTGTGCTTCTGAAATAATAGCCAAAGGAGTATTGAGATAGACAACATTTGAATAATATGCAATCAAATAAATGAATGCATCATAAAAAGGTTTGATGAATGGCAATTTTTCATCATCAAAATGTTTGTCAATGGCTGTTTTCCTTACAAAAGTACTGGCAGGATGCAATCCAGGTGAAGCAACATTGCATTGGATTTCATCTCCTACAAAACTTGTAGACCAAGCATGTTTTGCCATTTCTTTACCGTCAAATTTGACTTGTAGACAATCTTCATCATAGAAAAAATAATTTGAAAATCTGCTGATTCCGTCTTTGTTTATTATTTGAATTTTTTGGCTTGCATCATAAATCCCCAAGCCAATTTGTACGATATCACTATCTTTGTTATTCTCAAAAGCCAATTTGACAAGTTCAAATGCTCTCGGAAGAAAAATATCATCATCACCTGGGATTATAAAATAATCCCCCTTGATAATTTTTACCACATCATTGGCAGAATCTATCATATGATAATCCTGAGAAGACCCGATATAACTTATGCGACTGTCATCAAAATCTTCAATAACTGATTTCGCACTCGGTTCAGAACCTCTGTCTACAACTATAACCTCAAAATTTTGATAGGTTTGATTGAGAATTGACACCAAAAGTTCTTTTAGCATTTTATGTCTGTTATAGGTAAAAACTAAAACTGAAAACATTTTTTCTCCTTCATAACTATATTTCTGCGATATTTACGTTGCAATCTAATTTTTCAATTATATTTTGGATTTCTCTTGTGTAATTAGGGTTCATAATAATAACTGTACTTACATTGTATTTAGTTATTGCTTCAGGAGCAATAACTTTATGCCCTGTTCCGACAATATATTTTTCTTGCTTATTAGGATTTATATCAATCAAATAATCAACAAGCTCACAGCTTGAATCAATCAAATTAAGGAAAGTTACCCCTTTTGCACCTGCACCCCATATTGCAACTTTGCCGTTTTTCTTCAAATCTTTTACTTTGGATTTGAAATTTTCGAGAATCTTTTTTTCAGACTTCGCATAATTTTGAGCAAGTTTTTTTAAGGAGATATTTTTGGCAATTTGCATTTTTGATATTTTATCCCCTGAGACAAAAGCCTTTGCCCATAAGTATTGCTCGCCAAAAATAGTTTCTATGTTATCAACTTGAAATCCTTCATTTTCAAAAGCTATTTTTAAAGATTTAGGGCTAAAGTAAGAACAATGTTCATAGAAAAAATCCCAGATTACGTTGTTTTTTAGTATCCACTCAACGCAAGGTGTTTCAAAAAAAACTTTTGCATGTGCTGATTTTGCTAAGTTTGCTCTGATGATTTTTAATAATTCTAACGGCTTGTGGATATGCTCGATTACATGTCTTGAAATTACAACATCTGCATAAAAATTTGAATGTTCAAAACCATAATATTCTTTTTTAAAAGTTAATTTACTTGCGATTTCTTCTGTTTGCCTGTTATAACTGGGGTCAAAACCAATACCCGTATTGTTATATTCATCTTTTTCAACAAGTTTTTCAAGGAAAATTCCGTTTCCTGAACCTACTTCGATTATTTTACAATTTTGTACAGCTTCATTATCTATAAGATGTTCCGCCAAAATGTCCATGTGTTGCTTGAAAAATTCTGAGCAAGTTTGGCTATTGTCATAATTTTCTCCGTATTTAAGCTTGGAAAAATCGAAACTTGAATTAAAAACGAAATCACAATCGTTACATAGAGCCAGTTTCAGGTCGCCTCTTTCGATATTTTTTGCAGTTAAAATATCCGTAACCAAAAAATTCTGCATAACAGGAACTGAGAGTCTTTCTAAAAAAATATCAATATTTTGAGAATTGCATATTGGGCAAGAATTTTTTTTCAAAGCTATTCTTTCTGGATAATTTACATTTTAGATTCTTATTTCATTTTATATTATAATCTAAGCCATGAAATTAAAAAACAAATTACTTAAAATAGCTTCGTGCTTTATTTTGGACAAGAAAAAAAGAAAAATCTTCAGAGAAAATTTTTTGTCCTTACCTCAATATGAAATCAACGGCATTAACAACCAAATCATTATTTTTGAAAACGGTAGTCAAATAGACATCAACAAAGGTGCGATAAAAGGGCTGAAAATATTCATTAATGGTAATAATAATTTTATAAAAATAGACCTCCCCACTCCATTTGAAGGTAATAATATAAATATCGAAATAAACGCTGATAATGCATCCATAGATATTCAAAAATCGCATGAAATAAGGAGTCTACAAGTTCTAGTCGGTTGTGGTAATAACCAAAAACTCTCTATCGGCAAAGACTGTTCGATAGGAGGCATCATTTGTCATTTGTACGAAAATAACGCAGCAATAGAAATCGGCGAAAGATGCTTATTTTCGGGCGAAATTATGATTTACAGTTCAGACGGGCATACGATTTTGGACAAAGATACAAAAAATATCATTAATAAACCGACAAAACCTGTGGTGATAGGCAATCATGTTTGGGTCGGCAGAAAAACTGTTTTTACCAAAAATGCAACTGTTCCTGATAATTCTATAATCGGGATAGGCTCTGTAGTTACAAAATCTTTTGATGAAGAAAATGTCGTAATTGCAGGAAATCCTGCAAAGATAATCAAAAAACACATTGACTGGGATCTTCAAACCATTAGTGCTTTTGAGGAAAATTAAAATTAATTACAATATTTTGGCTTCAGGAATAGCAACTATAAACTTACAGCCCCATTCTTTGGTATATTCAAGCTGTTTGACGACTTCATCTTTGATATTCCAAGGCGTAATCAAAATATAATCAGGTTTTGTCTTCTTTATCTCATCGGGAGATTTGACTTCTATATGAGAGCCGGGCAAATATGTGTTTTGTTTGTGCGGATTCAAATCAACGGAATAATCAATAAAATCTCTGCTGACGCCGCAATAATTGAATAGAGTATTGCCCTTTGCAGCAGCTCCGTATGCCACTATAGACTTATTTTGATTTTTAAGATTTATCAACAATTCCAAAAAATTACGTTTGGTCTGCTTGACTTGTTGTGAATATTTTTGGTAAGTTTCAACCTTTTCTAAGCCAAATTCTTTTTCATCTTTCAAAACTTTTGCTACATTTTCGCTTATTTTTTTATTGTCATCTTTATGGCAGGCATAAATACGTAAAGAGCCGCCATGAGTTAATAATTCTTCTACATCATAAATTTTCATTCCATATTTTTCGAATAATTTCACGACAAAAATCAAAGATAAATACGAATAATGCTCATGATAAATTGTATCGAATTGGTTTTCTTTGACTGTATTTAACAAGTGCGGAAATTCAGCTGTAACAGTCCCATCGGGAGCAAGAGCAACTTTAATCCCGGCAACGAAATTATTTATATCGGGAACATGGGCCAAAACATTATTCAGCAAAACCAAATCAGATTTTGGGAGTTTTTGAGCAAGTTCGAGCGTAAAAAAATCAACAAGTGTGCTGATTCCTTTCAAAATCGCAACATCTGCAACGCTTTTGCAAGGCTCAATTCCAAGAATAGGAATATTTTTTTCTTTGAAATATTGCAATAAATACCCATCATTACTTGCAATTTCCATTACATGAGAATTTTGATTGAGTTCAAGTTTTGCTGTAATCATCTCGACATAATTTTTGCAATGCTCGAGCCAAGAAGTTGAAAACGAACTAAAATAGGCATAATCTTCTGTGAAAAGTTCTTCGCACGGATTAAAATCCAAAGTTTGAACCAATTTGCAATTATCACAAACATAAGTTATTAAAGGATAGGTAACCTCAGGTTTATTGAAGTTTTCACGCTTAATATAATTGTTCACTATCGGAGCCATGTTCAAGTCGGCGAATACGGTTTTCAATTCTTTATTACAAAATCTGCAATTTTTATTCATTTTTCATATCCTTTATAATTTCATCAATAGCCATATCAAGAGTATATTTGAGACCATATCCCACTTCATTCAGCAATCTTGAATTATCACCCACAATAAAAGAAGGCTGATTTAAAATTTCTTCCTGACATTCAATAAAATTTTCTTTACCGAATTTTCGGGCTATTGTCAAAGCATATTCTTTTATTGCAACAGGCTTAGCACTGCATATATTAACACAACCCGTAATTTCTGTATCCAAAAATTTGACAAATCCGCCTGCGATATCTTTTGCGTACATATAATCTTTGACAAGTTCTCCGTTTTTGATTAAGACTTTTTTACCTTGATTTAAAGAATCTGTGATGTATGGCGTAAGTCTTTGTTTTTGCTCATTTTGTCCATAAACATAAAAAATTCTGCCCCAGCCAAAACTGATATTATTTTTTTTGCAATAAAGCGTTGCAAGTTGATTAAGCTGATTTTTACATTTTGCATAAGTAGAAATAGGATTTAATTCATCATTTTCTTGCAAAGGTGTATTTTTTGAGGCATATTCTGCACAAGTACCTGCGAAAACAGCCCTTTTCCCGCCATTTAGATGAAATTGCTTCAATATTTCAAGACTCGATTTTAGCCAATCGAAATTTGAATTATCTTCGAGGTAAATTTGCGGTCTTGTATCCCAAGCAAAATGCAAAAGAAAATCAGGCTTAATTTCTTCAAAAACTTTCTTAATATCTGATTGATTTAACAAATCAGCCTTAATCCAATTAACTCCGATTTCAACATCAGGCAGGTTTTTTGAGCTAATAGCAAAAACCTCAAAACCAAAAGCTAAAAGCGTTGTGATTGCTTCTTTTCCTATCAAGCCTGTTGCACCTGTTAAAACCACTTTTTTATTTTTACAAAAATGCATAAGAATTATCTCTTTCGTTGATTATTCTTTCATCGCATTCAGGCCAATTTATGGCTAGTTCAGGGTCATTCCACCTGATTCCGTTAGTTTGTTCGGGGTTGTAATAATTTCCCATTTGATAAAAAATAACTGTGTTATCTTCTAACGTCTGGAATCCTTGTGCAAAATCAGGCGGAATATATAAAACTTTATTATTCCCCTCGGTCATTTCTATCGACTCCCATTTCAGATATGTTTCAGAATCTTCCCTCAAATCCACAATAATATCTACAAAAGCTCCCTTAACACAGGTAACCATTTTTGCTTCTCTGTAAGGTTTATTTTGAAAATGCATCCCCCTGAGAGTACCTTTTTTGTAGTTTTCAGAAATATTACACTGGCAAATTTCAAAATCTATTCCATATTTTGCCAATTCTTTTTTGCAAAATTGTCTTGAAAATACGCCTCTTTCATCCTTAAGAGGTTCAAGTTCAATTAAATATGCACCTTTGAGGTTTAACTCGTTAAACTTCATCGAATCATATTCTCCTCATACTCTTCCCTGCTCAAAAACGGAAACATATCCTCCAAGCTCGGCGAAATCATTGTTCCGTCATCAAGTTTTCGAGCGGATAATTTAGGGCTGAAGCTGTAATCAGAATTCACCACAACCTCGCAAATTACAGGCTCATCAGCTTTTAGCACTTCGGCGATTTTTTCATCTAAATCTGCAGGATTGAAAATTTTGACCGATTTTAGCCCAAAAGCCGCACCGATTTTGACAAAATCAGGAACACTCACACCGCTGTCTTTGCCGGAGCCGACCATATGTCCATTGAAAAAGTTTTTTTGAGTTTGCTTAATCGAGGCATACCCTTCATTTGCAATGACAAAAATCTTAATCGGTAAGTTGTTGTGTTTAATTGTTTGCAACTCTTGCAAATTCATCATAATAGACCCGTCACCTGCAAGACAAATCGTATTTTTTCGATTATGAGCAACACAAGCACCTATCGCAGCAGGCAAATCATATCCCATTGATGCGTTGCCTGAGTTCCAAAAAACTCTCTGTCCTTTTTTTACAGTTCCTGTCTGAAATAAACAAACGCAAGCTGAGCCGTTAGTTGCAATGCACAGTTCATTTTCGCTCATTTGTTCGGTCAGTTGATGAACAAAATAATAAGGATTAATTATATCAGAATTTTGCTGATATTCGGCTGTATTTTCAAAAGAAAATTTCGCCTTTTTGTCTTGGCACCATTGCATCCATTCACTATTATCCAAGGAAGGAATTTTTTCTAATAAAGCAGGTAAAAACTCCGCCAAATCAGCTTGAATTTTTAAATCAGGAACCACAGTCGGCTTGTTTAGTTCTGCATCATCAATATCAACAACGATTTTGAATGCATTTTTGGCAAAATTTTCATAATTATAACTCGCTTGTCTGATGTTGTTACGAGTTCCCAAACACAGCACCAAATCAGCATTTTGCAGGGCAAAATTACCAGCACGTTGTCCTATTGTGCCAATTCTACCAATATAACAAGGGTGGCTATCTTCTATAGAATCTACGCCATTAAATGTTGTAACTAAAGGTATTTGAACCTTTTTGAGTATTTCTTGCAAAACCTCTTCCTGTTTTGACAATCTGATTCCGTGTCCTACAACTAGCAATGGTCTTTGAGCAGATGTGAGTTTTTCAATAACTTCATCGATTTTGAGCTCATATTGAGTTTTTTCAGATGGCACGAAATTGATTAAATCCGACTCTTCAATCATTGCTCCTTGAACATTCATGGGTATATCAAGCCAAACAGGACCAAAACGACCTGTAGTGGCTTCATAGATGGCTTTGTCAAGATGGTATTTGATTTCATTTGGCTCTGTAACCATTTTTGCGTATTTTGTAAGAGGTTTGACAACGCTTATAATATCAACTTCTTGGTCGCCAAGCTGGCGAAGTCCGATTTCGGGGCAAGAAGCTATTGTGGTCGAGAATTTCACTTGACCTGAAAGATACAAAACGGGCACAGAGTCTGTCCATTGTCCAAAAACACCGTTAAGGCAGTTTAAGCCTCCAGGACCTGTTGTGACATTGACTACAGCAAGATTTTGATTGACTCTTGCATAGCCTTCTGCTGCAATTGCACAAGCTTGTTCATGGTGATTGGCAGTGTATTCGATATGTCGTCCGAGGCTGTCATTGAGGTGCATTGCACCGCCGCCTGACACCATAAAGAAATGCTTTATGCCGTAAAATTCTTTTAGTCGTTTTGCTATATAGTCAGAGACTTTGATTTTTGACATGATTCTACTCTCTTTATCAAACCTTCGATAAGCTCTTTCGCTTCTTCATTTTTCAGGTCAGTTATTTTTACGGCTTCGTAACCGTCTTTTAGCATTACAAGAGCAAGCCCTTTACCTGTATTTTTTTTGTCTTGCCCCATTGCTTCGATTGTTTTTTCGATGTCGATGTCTATTGAGGAAAGATTTGTTTTCAAAATTGGCAACAAAACATTTTCTTTTATAAATGCTTCATTTTCAGGACTTAAAATACCGCGTTTTTTGGCTTCATCATTGGCAAGAATCATTCCGACAACAACCCCTTGCCCATGAGAAATCGCAAAATTAGTCGAACTTTCAATAGCATGTCCGAAACAATGCCCATAATTAAGCATATTACGTTTGCCTGTATCAAATTCATCGTCTTCAATGTAAGATTTTTTGATTTCAAGACATTTTTGAGTTCTTTCCAATACAGTTTGATTATCAATTATGTGAATATTTTCTAAAGAATTGATAAAAGCCAAAGTGTCTTGTTCGCCGCTCAAAAGATGAAGTTTAGCCATTTCGCCGACGCCTGAATAATAATCATATTCAGTCAAAGTTTTCAAAAATTCAGGATAAATATGCACTTTGGTAGGAGGATAAAAAGTCCCGACAAGATTTTTGAAATGCTTAAAATTCAAAGAGGTTTTGGCCCCGATGCAACTGTCGACCTGTGCCAAAAGTGTTGTCGGGACAAAAATCCAATTGATGCCACGATATAATGAAGAAGCCACAAAACCTGTAGTATCTTGAATAATACCGCCACCGATTGAAATCAAATTGAGGTTTTTACGAGGTGCAAACTGCATGATTTTTTCGTACAATTCACATACTGTATCGATATTTTTGATTTCTTCACAAACTTTTTGAACAATTATTTTGTCAATTGGCAAAGAGCGTAAACAACCGTCTTTATGAGCTGCCCAAACATTTTCATCTATGACAAAAACTGAGTTTTCTAATTCAGAAAGGTTTTGGATAAAAGTATCGTTTTTTTCAAAAAATACATTGTAATTTTTGATATTAGATTTGATTGTTAGTTCATTTAGACACATGAAAAGCCTCCATCGGCAAAAATTGTTTGCCCCATTATGAAAGTATTTTTGTCTGAAGCCAAGAAATATACCGCTTCTGCAATTTCTTTCGGTTCAGCAAGTCTTTTTACAGGTAAGGCTTGAGCGAGTTGTTCTATTTGCTCAGGCGTATTATTTTGAGACGTCATTTCGGTATTTACAAAACCAGGGGCAACTGCATTGACCAAAATATTATACTGAGAAAGCTCCACAGCAGAAGCCACAGTAAGTCCTTTTACACCCGCTTTTGCTACTGAATAAAGGATTCTTTTTTCTTTAGAAAAATCACACCAGATTGAAGAAATATTTACGATACGTCCATATTTTTTGGCTTTCATTTTTGGTGCAAGTAGCTTTATCAATTGCATTTGAGCCACTAAATTCACTTGGAGCATTGCTTGGATTTTTTCATCGGTAATCTCATCTAAGCTTGCAAGTTCATTGATTCCTGCGTTGTTTATAAGAATATCGATATCCTCATTCAAAGAAGAAATGTATTTTTTGATGCTTTCATTAGAGCTCAAATCCATTTCGGCACGAGTAGGTGCAAAAACTTTTATTCCTTTTTGTTCAAAAAGTTCTTTTATAGCTTTTCCTATCCCGCGAGATGTCCCTGTGATTAAGGCGTTAGGCATAAACCCCGCCTGCTTCTTCGATTAGTTTTTTGTAACGAGATTCAAGCATTATCAATCTTTGGGCATCTTCTTGGTATATCATTTGATAAAAATCACGTTTATTTTTGAGCCACATAAGTTCAAAACCTACAGCCTTCAAAATACCCTTATCTGCATTATTATCTGCCAATGCTTTTTGTGCATCAAAGATTATTTTTCTTGTTTCAAATTTGTACAAAGAATTTTGAGGCAATTTTTTGAAAAACGGTAAAGAATAAGCAGAAACTCCGCCTCCGATAATCAATTTTTTATTATACTCCAATGCTTTCATAGCAAGAACATCGGCGATTTCAAAAATTTGATCAGAGTTGATGTCTTCACGAGTCAATCCCATAGAACCTGTCATATCAACACGTCCCAAGACAATGCCTGTCAAATCTTTTGCTTCAGGCATCTCTAACATTGCATCAACATTGTTAAATCCTGTAATTGTTTCTACGTTTATTAAAAAAGAAATATCTTCTCTTTCATCTTCAGGGAAGGCAAGTTTTGTCGACTGAATATATTTTTTTAAAGCGTAAGGGGTTTCTATCATAGGTGCTACAATTGCGTTTACGCCGATAGTTCTGGCATCATACATATCTTTCAGTGCTTCGCAGCCGCCAATTTTGATTGTCAAGTCAAGTCCTGCACGAGTTACAACTTCTTTCAAGCGAAGTGCTTCTTCAAGTCTTGTGCCTTCTGCCTCAAATTCTGCTTTGATACCCAATACGTGATGATTTTCTCTCAAATCTATTAAGGTTTCTACCATTTTTTTCTCTAGTGTATTCATAATTTCACCTATATTTATTTATCTAGTAACAATAATTCTTTGTTCAAACTCGATTTTAGTTCATTGTAGTAATTATATAATGCTGAAACAGATTGTTCTATACCTGTAAAGGATATTTTTACAAATTCTTTTTTCAGTCTTGAATTATCTCCCGTATAATCAAGCCCAAAACCTTCATTGGCGACATTTATATCAATATCTTTGCCGCTGATTTTTTTGATAAGTTCTGCAAGTTGCAAAAGCTCAACTTTTTGGTCAGGAACAATATTATAAGATTTATATTTTACATCATTTTCTATAAAAAATTCTAAAATCGGCATCAAATCATCTACATAAAGATAACTGAATTTTCGATTTTGCCTTAATGTGATAGGCAAGTCATAAAGAACTTTGCAAATTGCATTTGAAATAAATCTGATTGAATAATCTTCATATTTTCCGAAAATCCCAAATATATTCAAATCCACAAAATTGTCTAAATTTTCAATTTGCTTGCCGACAACATATTTGCAAAAACCATGGTCATCTTGCCCGATATTTCTGCAAATGTCTTCTTCTTTGGCGTCGGTGATATTTTTAGACACATCATAAACAGCCCCTGAGCCGAAGTTGATGAATTTGCCGTATTTATCTTTATGACGCTCAAGATTTTGGAACATTCTAAGATTTGAATAAAATATATTTGTCAGGTCTTTTGCATTGCGATGAGAGGGTTTCGTCCCTGAATGCAGAACAATGTCAAATTCTTTATCTTTGAAAAAATCATCCACACAATCAGTATCAATAAGATTAAGCTCAAAACTTCTCGGAGCAATTATTTCATACTTTTCATTCAAGTATGAATCCAAGATATTTTTGCCTATAAATCCATTTCCGCCTGTAAGGAGTACCTTTTTCACTTTGTTTTTTCCTCAACAAATTGATGAATTAGAGCAGAAGTTTTATCCAATTCTTTTGTGCCCAAGGCAGGGAAAACTCCGACCCAAAAAGTATTATTCATAATAAAATCTGTATTTGGAAGCATTTTGTAGTGTTCTTCGCTTAAGTCTTTTGAATTCAAAAGTTCAGAATTGGCAATTTTCAAATCAACATCATTTTCAACCATCATTGGTTGTCTAAGAATATTTCCCGCAAAAAGCTGACGTGTCCCTATGCCATTTTTTTCCAAAAATTCTACAAGTTGCTGTTTATTAAACTTTTCATTAGGCTTAACCGAAATCAAAAAGCCAAACCAAGACGGCTCAACATTATCAGCTATTGTGGGCAAAATCAAATATTCTTTCAAATCGTCCAATTTTTCAAGAAGATATTGTGCATTTTGTGTTCTTTTTTCAAGAAAAGAAGGCAGTTTTTCGAGTTGTGCAAGAGCTATAGAAGCTTGCCAATCGGTGATTTTGAGGTTAAATCCTATATGAGAATAGGTGTATTTGTGGTCATAACCAAAAGGTAAATTACCCAACTGCATATTGAATCTTTTTTTGCAAGAATCGTCTTTGCCCGGAGGACACCAACAATCACGTCCCCAATCACGGATTGACATAATAATTCGATAAAGTTGCGGGTCGTTGGTAACAACTGCTCCGCCTTCACCCATTGTAATATGATGAGCGGGATAAAAACTGTAAGTCCCTATATGACCGATTGTCCCAACATTTTTGCCGTTAAAAGTCGCACCTAGAGCATCACAACTATCTTCAATAAGCCAAAGATTGTATTTTTCGCAAATTTCTGCAATTTTATCCAAATCAAAAGTATTTCCGAGGGTATGAGCCAAGAAAATAGCTTTTGTCTTATCAGTGATTGCTTCTTCAATTTTGGAAGCATCAATATTGTAAGTCCCGATTTCACAATCAACAAAAACAGGAACCATTCCTTGTTGAATAATAGGGTTGACGGTGGTCGGAAATCCTGCTGCAACGGTTATAATCTCATCGCCTTTTTTGAGTTGTCTTTCACCCAATTTGTGCGAAGTCAAAGCTGAAAGTGCCAACAAATTTGCAGATGACCCGGAATTGGCAGAAAGAGCATATTTGACTCCCAAATATTGAGCAAATTTTTTCTCAAATTCATCATTGAACCTGCCTGTAGTGAGCCACATATCAAGTGAGGCATCAACCATATTGCACAACTCATTTTCATCAAGCAATTTGCCTGATGCAGGAATATATTTGAACTCTTTTTTGTTTCCGTAAACAAATTTATAATATATTTTTGCACTACACTTTACTAAATTTCGCAGTAATTTTTCCATTATTTTTTTCTTTCCTCATCATAAACTCATTGATTTGCTGAACCGAAAAATCGGTCATTTTTTCCCCATTATAAAATCTTTTATACCATTCAACAGTTTCTCTGATTGCTTCATCCCCTGTGTAAGCAGGTGTCCAATCAAGAACTTTTTGGGCTTTTTCGATATTTAGCATAAGCAAATTTGCCTCGTGCAAATCATCTCTTTTGTGAACCACCACTTCGCCTTTTCCGTAGAAACCCACAACTCTTTGAGCAACATCTGCAACTGTCAAAACACTTTCTTCATTCGGTCCGAAGTTGAATCCTTCTGCGAATTTTGCTCCCTCTTCAAGAAGTTTTTGCCCCAGAAGCAAATACCCCGAAAGTGGCTCCAAAACGTGTTGCCAAGGACGCACAGCTATTGGATTTCTGATTTCGATTGGTTTATTTTCATTTATAAATCTGATGCAATCCGGGATAAGCCTGTCCAAAGCCCAATCACCTCCGCCGATTACGTTTCCCGCACGAGCTGTTGCCATTGCATAAGGATTTCCGCCTTGCAAAAATGAACGGCGATAAGAAGATGACATAATTTCAACACACCCCTTAGATGAAGAGTACATATCATACCCACCCATTGGTTCATCTTCTTTGTAGCCGTGTTCGATTTCTTTATTTTCGTAGCATTTGTCGGTTGTAATATTGACAAATGCTTTAACACTTGAACATTTTCTTGTAGCCTCCAGAACATTCAAAGTACCGATAACATTGGTTTCGTAGGTTTCTACAGGCTCTTTATATGAAAGTCTTACAAGTGGTTGTGCCGCAAGATGAAAAACTGCATCAGGATTGAATTCCATCATGGTTTTTTCAAGTTTTGATTTATCTAGAATATTTCCGAAAACGCTTTTGATTTTGGTGCTAATTTCCAATTCTTCAAATAAAGACGGCGTAGTATTTGGTTCGAGTGAATAGCCCAAAACATCAGCACCTAATGATTTTAACCAAAGAGCAAGCCAAGCACCTTTGAAGCCTGTATGCCCTGTTAAAAAAACTTTTTTACCTTTATAAATACTAAACACTGTTACCTCTTTTATTTTGATAATTGAAGTGATTGATTTTGCCAAAGTGCCCATGGAGCTTTATCTGTTGTCCATAACTCCGTCAATTCTATTTTATCACGCAATGTATCCATCGGTCTCCAAAATCCGTCATGCTTATATGCATTAAGCTGATTGTCTTTAGCAAGAGTTTCAAGAGGTTTTCTTTCCCAAATTGTGCTATCGCCATCTTTGATATAATCAAAAACTTCAGGTTCGCAAACGAAAAATCCGCCGTTAATCCAGCTTTCTTCGCCTTTTGGTTTTTCCATAAAAGAAGTAACTAAATTATCATCTTTGATTACCAAAGCCCCAAATCTGCCTGACAATTGAACAGCTGTCATTGTTGCCAGTTTTTTAGAAGCTTTGTGTGATTTTATCAATTCTTCGATATTTACATCAGAAACACCGTCTCCGTAAGTGAGCATAAACGGTTCATTTCCGACATAATCTTGAGCTTTTTTAATTCTTCCGCCTGTCATTGTATCTTGACCTGTGTAAAGCATTGTTACTTTCCAAGGCTCATTTCTGTGTTGGTGCACTTCCACAGAATTATTCGCCATATCAACAGTGATATCTGAGTATCTGGAATAATAATTTATGAAATAATCTTTGATTACATGGGATTTGTAACCTGTTAAAATAATAAATTCATTAAAACCCCAATGTGAATAATTCTTCATAATGTGCCACAAAATCGGACGCCCGCCGATTTCGACCATGGGTTTTGGCTTCAATTCAGTTTCTTCACTAAGCCTGGTACCGAGCCCACCTGCTAAAATTACAACCTTCATTTATACTTCCTTTTTTATTAGATTAAAGCATGGAAATACAAAAAAATAAAGACAAAAAATCAAGTTTAGTCAGTAATCATTTGCTATATTATTTTAATTTGACAATGATTCACAAGGTATGTTCTTATAGACTAATAAAGTATGAAATTTTTTTAGAAGTAAATAGTAAATGGATTCAAATCAAACACCTAAAATATCAATTATAGTACCTATGTACAATACAGATGCATATGTAAGTGAGTGTATAAAAAGTATCCTTAATCAAACATTCAAAGATATTGAATTGATTTTAGTCAATGACGGGAGTACACAAAAAGAAGAAGATATTGCTTTGAAATATAAAAATTCCGATTCAAGAATCAAATATATAAAACAAAAAAATTCTGGAGTTTCAATCGCAAGAAATACCGGTTTTGAACATTCAATCGGAGATTATATATATTTCATGGATTCAGATGACAAAATTGATAAAAAGTTTTTGGAGACTTCTTACAATAAAGCTATATCTGAAGATAGTGATGTTGTATTTATAACAGGATTGTTTTCACAAAAAGAAATACCCGAAATCACAGCTGCAATAACTTGGTCTTTGTTGATTAAAAAAGATTTTCTTTTGAAAAATTCTGATGTTCGTTTCCCGGAAAATATTCAGCCCGGCGAAGATGGTATATTTTCTCATAAAGTTTTTGCGTTAACAGACAAAATTTCTATTAATGATAAAGGCATCTATTATTACAGACGGCATGAGAAAAATAATTATAAACTTGCCAAAAAAGATTGCCCCAGAGTTTATCGCGAAATACCAAAATGGTTTGAAGTATTAGACAAATTTTATGAACATCACAATCTTTTTCCTTCAAAAGCTTTGCATTTAGCACGTTTTATACATCATGAACCATTTGGCAGATTGATAGGAATGAATTTTAATCAAGAAGAACAAAACGGATTAAAAAAACTTCTTTCTGAGTATATGGAAACAAAAGTACTTCCCTGTATAACAAAAGCTGAATATGAAAAACTGCCGTTTACCTTTAAATTATTTTTGGAAATAAAAAATGTTGATTTGACAATTTTTGTTACAAAAATATTGAAGTTTTTTGTTAGTTTGATACCTTCAAAAAAAATACGTAAAAAAATACGAAGAAAATATTTGTAGACCTCAAAAAATTATCTGTTGTAATTTTATGAAAAGAATTAATTTTTGATAAGACAGGTTTATGATTGATAAGTATTTGTTGTGTATTATTTAGATATAGCTCAAATCAAAGATATTTTATTTGATAATTTTGCACTCTCAAATGGAATAAAAATTTTTTATATTTTGTACACCAAAATTTTTTGGTGTTATCATGAATAAGAGCAGAATTTTTTAAATAAAAATAGATTTTGAAGGAAGAGTCATGATAAGCACAAGCAATATAACACTACGTTTTGGTAGTCGCATTTTATTTGAAGATGTAAGTATAAAATTTTCACAAGGAAATTGCTACGGATTAATCGGAGCAAACGGTTCCGGAAAATCCACTTTTTTAAAGATTTTATCAGGCGAACTTGACTCCACCTCGGGACAAGTTTGCATCAATAGCGGAAAAAGAATTGCTGTTTTGAAGCAAAACCACTTTGAATTTGATGAATTTAAAGTTTTAGAAGCCGTAATTATGGGTCATAAAAAACTTTTCGATATAATGAAAGAACGTGAAACTCTTTATGCAAAAGCTGATTTTTCTGATGCTGACGGCATCAGGGTCGGCGAACTGGAATGTGAATTTGCTGAACTGGATGGTTGGGAAGCTGAAGCCCAAGCCGGAACGCTCTTAGAATGTCTCGGCATCAAAACCGAACGTCATGAATGCTTAATGTCAGATCTTTCAGGAAGTGAAAAAGTCCGAGTTCTTCTTGCACAAGCACTTTTCGGGAATCCTGATGTATTACTTTTGGATGAACCTACAAACCACCTTGATGTAGATACAATCATGTGGCTTGAAGAATTTTTGATTAACTTTGAAAATACAGTCATAGTAGTTTCGCACGACAGGCAATTTTTGGACAAAGTCTGTACTCACATGGCCGATATTGATTATAACAAAATCCAACTTTATACAGGCAATTACTCCTTTTGGAAAGAAGCCAGCGAACTTGCCCTGAAGCAAAAACAAGACCAAAACAAAAAAACTGAAGAAAAAATGGAAGAACTCAAAACATTTATCGCAAGATTTAGTGCAAATGCCTCGAAATCTAAACAAGCGACTTCTCGAAAAAATGTCTTGAACAAACTTTCTCTTGAAGAATTCAAGCCTTCTTCAAGAAAATATCCTTATATTATTTTCAAATCCGACAGAGAAGCGGGCAAAGATATCTTGGAAATTAACAAAATCAACAAATCTATCGACGAAAAAGCGATTTTGAAAAATTTCAGCTTGGTTGTCGAAAAAGGTGAAAAAATTGCGTTCGTTGGAAAAGACAACCTTTATGCTACGACGCTTTTTGATATTTTGATGAAAGAACAAAAAGCTGACAGTGGAAGTTTCCGTTGGGGTGTAACGACTTCGCAAACTTATTTCCCAAAAGACAATACCGAATATTTTAATAAAGATTTGAATCTGACTGAATGGCTTCAACAATATTCAGAAGAAAAAGATGAGGGTTTCATCAGAGGATTTTTAGGGAAAATGCTTTTTTCGGGTGAAGAATCTCAAAAAAAATGTAAAGTCCTTTCAGGTGGAGAAAAAGTTCGATGTCTGCTATCAAAAATGATGATTTCAGGTGCAAATGTTCTTATTTTGAATGAACCTACAAATCACTTGGACCTTGAATCTATTGATTCTTTGAACAAAGCTTTGATTGATTTTCCGGGTACAGTTTTATTTATTTCGCAAGATCACCAGTTTATCGACTCTATTGCAAATCGCATCATCGAAATCACGCCAAACGGCTGGATAAATGAACAGACAACTTATGAAGAATATATTAGCGACGCGAAAATCAAACAAAAACGTGATAATTTATACAATATGGCTTTGACAAAAAAGTAAGGTTCATCACCCTTGCTTTTCACCTTTTCGATAGCTTAAAATAAAAAAATGAATAGAACAAAAAATGACTTTTTTAAAACCCTATCAAAAGTCCAAAAATCTTCTATAATTTCTTATCTCAAAAAAATTATCCTCAAAAAAAAGAATTTTGATGAATTATTTTTGTACGAAGAATTCCTTGAAGAACAGCACTATTACATAAAAATAGGACAACCTTATTTTGGATTTATAACAGATTTTATCGAAGATGAGGATTTTTTAAAAAGTCTGAAATTTTGTATCAAAGACTTATGCTTCAAACAAAAACAAAAAGAATTACAAAAACCTTACCTCGAAAAGCAAAAACAATTCGCAAGAGAACAACGCAAAAAAGCACAAGAATATAAAATGTCTCGTGAAAACCCAAGCCCTAAGCAACTTTCTTACTACAAAAGTCTTTGCAAAAAACAAAATATTGAACCTGCCCAAATAGAAAATCTTTCCAAATTGGATTTGAAAAATTTGATTTCAGAGCTGTTGGGCAATGACGGCTAGTGTCAAAATGCTCCTACACAGGCACTTCGTTATCTAAAAAGGTCTGGTTTGATTAAGTTTAGTGCGAAGCTCCCTGAAACGCTCTATATCTTGTTGAGTTTGAGCACTTTCTTGGAACAAAACCTGACTGGCAGGATGCACAATCAAAATATAATCCATGTGAATTTCTAAAAAATTGTATTTTTTGATAGAATTGCCGTTTTTAGCAATAATTTCTGCATTTGTAACAGCCAAAAAACGTCTTTCTTTGTCATTCAAAAGGTCGGTCAATTCCCTGTTTGAATTGGTGTATTTAGAAACATGAACAGTACCTTTGATATCATGATGCTGAGTTAGTATAAAAACTTCTACCGGTATAGTATCATTATGTTTTGACATGTTCATTTACCTAAATTGTCTTCGACAGAATCAGTATAATATAAAAAAAATTATTTGTTAAGTTCTTCTTCTCGAGCCCTGCTTAGAGTTTTATTTTTTATGATATTGGCGATATTAAACATCGCAAGTGAATTCAAAGTAGCGGTAAGCAAAGACCCTCTGTCAACAAAAGGAGATTCTTTTATTTCTTCTTGTTCTTCTTGATAATCAGCAGCAAAATATTCCGAACCGTTCCCGTATTTTTCACGAGTAAGAGATGCGGATTGTGCATTACTACCTCTAAAATCGCCTGCTAAGCCATAAAAGCCTGCAGCCCTATTATCAACCAACTAAATGCTCCTTTTGAACTTACCTGCACCAATTATATAAGAATTTTTTAAAATATACAATACGCCAAATGTTTAAGGAAAGATAAAAATATCATGTAAACTTTTTTAAATTTTTTCGCCGAAATTGAAATTCGAGTGAAGATATATTTTTTATATATTTAGCGGATAAATTGAAAGGATACATTTATGGTCTTAGACAAGATTCAAAGCCAATTTGGATTGGGCTTCAATCCATTTGTAAAACCAAAAGATGCTGATGATGCCTCGAGTTCAGAAAAGACGCTTGGTGTAGGCTATAATCACGAAAAACATCAAGGCAAAAAACTTGCTCTCGGCTTAGAGAAAAATGCTGATAAGCGACCGGATGGAATAAGTTTTCTCAAAGAAGGAGCACTAGGCGAAGACGGAGCTGTTCACGTTCGAGGAGGCCGAGCGGGGGCAAAACAAAATTTAATAGCATAAAATCAACAAAAGGCGGGCAAAAATCCCGCCTTTTTGCTAAAATAAAACCCATGAAAGAATTAGAATTTATCGAAATTATAAAAAAAACACTCTCTGACAGCAGTTTTATCGGCGATGATACTGCATTCACAGAAGGTTTTGCCATCACTCAAGATACGCTTATTGAAGATATTCATTTCAGGCAAAAAACCACAACGCCTTATGAATTAGGGCGAAAAGTTATCGCTGTAAATCTTAGCGATTTAGCAGCAGCAGGAGCAGAACCCAAATATGTTTTAGTTTCAATGTCTTTGCCCGCAAATATTACAGGTGATTTTGTTAAAGAATTTTACCAAGGTATCAACGACATTTGCCAAAAATATAATACAAAAGTCATCGGTGGCGACATCACAGGGGCTGAAAAAATTGCAATAACCGTAACTGCCATAGGAAAAGCACAAAAGGCAGTCAAAAGAAATTTTGCACAAACAGGCGATTTGATTTGCGTTACCGGAGAACACGGCAACAGTCGTGCAGGACTGGAGATTTTAGAAAAAAATCTTCCTGGAAATAAAAAATTTGAACAATCTCACAAAAATCCAGTCCCAAAAATTGAAGAAGGGCAAAAAATAGTCGAAATTTGTGAAAATCCTGCCATAATGGATACAAGCGACGGGCTTGTTGATGCACTTTACAAAATTGCTGTTGCCTCAAATTTGACACTATCAGTGGATTTTTCAAAAATTCCTTATGATGAAAATTTGAAAAATCTGGCAAAAGAAAATTTCAAAAATTGGGTTCTTTTTGGCGGAGAGGATTACGAACTTTTAACCTGTCTCAGAAAATCAGATTTTGAAAAACTTAAATCGCACCTGAAAATTTATCCGATAGGCAAAGTTATTGCAAAAAAAGATTCACCGGTAATTATCAATTTCGAAAATCAAACTTTTAAAATTGATGAAAAAACTTTTGAAAATATGACATTTGATCATTTCACAGGAGAACAAAAATGAAAATAGCCGCTATAATAGCTGCCGCAGGCTCATCCAGCAGGTTCAAACAAGGACAAAAACTCCTTCAGGATTTAAACGGCAAAATGGTAATCGAAAGAACTATTGAAACTTTCAACAACCACGCTATGATTGATGAAATAGTTATTTGTACCTCCGAAAATATAATTGATGAAATCAAAAAAATAGCCACAAAATATCCTAAAGTTAAAGCTGTTATTTTAGGCGGAGCTCAAAGACAAGACAGCGTGCTAAACGGCTTAAAAGAGCTTGAGAATACCGATTTTGTTGCGATACATGATGGTGCAAGACCTTTAATTACGACCGAAATCATCACAAATACAATTGAAAAAGCTGTTAAATACGGGCATGCCACTTGTGCTGTAGCAGTTAAAGACACTATCAAAAAAGTTGAAAACGAAAAAATTGTCGAAACTCCCAACAGAGAAGCTCTCTGGCAGGTACAAACGCCGCAAGTCTTTGAGTACAAGAAAATTCTTGATGCTCATGTGAAATTTCGAGGTGAAAATTTTACAGATGATACTTTACTAATCGAAAAAATAGGTGAATCAGTTTATATTGTAAACGGATGTTACAAAAATATTAAAATAACCACACCTGAAGATATAGAAATAGCAAGGCTTTTAGATAAAATTTAAATTCCGTCCCCAAATAAGTGTAAAAAATACGCTTAAAAACCTTTTACTTTCTGAAAAAAACTATATAATGATAGTTAAGAGAAACGGAAGAAGACCTAAATTAGGATCTTCCAAGTGAGACCTCTAACTCTCTATTTTGGACTTTGAACCTCTACCCCCTAGAGGTTTTTTATTGGCTCATTTTTATTTAAGCGATTTTTTCAACTTTAAAATTTATAAAAAATGTAAATGTAAAGAAATATAAAACCTTAATAACCTCATAATGATTGATTATCAATAAATTTTTTCCCTGAAAATATAAAATATTTTTTTAAAAATAGCAATTTTTAACATTTAGCTGTTTTAATGTACTCAAGTAATGTATGTGTTGGAGAATCAAAAAATGGTTGGGAACGAAAATTTTAAAAATATTGAAAAATCAACTTTGACAAGGCTAAATATTTCGACTTTGCCTAAAAAACTTCCAAATTTGAAAGACAAATCAAAGACAAAGGACAGCATAATTGCAAGCTGGCTTAAATCTTGGATTATAGACAGTCTAAAATCAAAAAAAATTCAATCTGGCAATTTACTTCCAAAAAAAGAAGATATCTCGACTTATACAGGCGTAAGTGTCGGCACTGTCCAAAATGCTATTCGTTTTATCGAAGATAAAGGTTACGTCGAATCCAAACAGCGTATCGGCACAATGATAAAAGAATCTGTCTCTGAAAATTCTAATATCAGAAAACAATGCTCGAAACGAGAAAAATTGATTTATTCTTTAAAAAAACATATCCTAAGCGAAAATTATCAGCTAAATGAATGCTTGCCTTCATCAAGAGTTTTGGCAAAAAAACTTGACAGCACTCTTAATACGACTCGTTTGGCACTTGAATACCTCTCAACTACAGGTATCATCGAAGGTCAAAATAACCGAGGAAATAAATCAAATTGGCTTTTAAAATCAATTCCTGAAATTACAGAAATTGAAACGCAAAAATTTGAAAAAAATGAAGATACTAAAACTCTTGTCAATCAAGTCGAATCAGATTTAAAAAAATATATCGAAAAAAATCATAAAATAAATGACAGATTGCCTGCACACAGCGAATTGTCAGATATTTTGAAAGTAAGCATAAAAACTGTACACGATGCGATGAAATGTCTTATTGATGAAGGTATTTTGTGTGCAAGACGCGGAAGATACGGCACAATCATCGTCAGAATGCCAAATGAAGAAGTGAAAAAAGGTCTTGAATATGAAATTTTTGCATCTGCAAAAGAAGCAAGTTTTTATAATTATGAAAGAGTCGAAAAACATATCAAACTTTTAATAAGAAAACAACATAAATTAGGACAAAAACTCCCCCCCATAGGAGCCCTGGCCCAAGAGCTAGAAGTAAGCAGCAATACTATCAGAAAAGCCCTGCAAAATCTTGCGAAAGAAAATATTGTTGAATTCGCAAAAGGTCGCTACGGCGGTACATTCATCACAAAGATGCCGGAAGAGAAGGAAGTTGCAACATTCAAATGGCTTTCTGTCAACCCTGAACACGTAAAAGCTTATAAACCTATTGAAGTTTAATGATTGTTTTCTATGAGTTATCTCAAAAATCCAAATTTTCTAAATTTGAGATTTTTGAGATAACGAGCTTTACAAAAGTGAAAAAAGCTGGAAACGTGAGTTTTCAGCTTTTTGATACTAGCCGTCTAAAAAAACCGAGGTGAAAGCCTCGGTTTTTTGTATATTTTTTAAGATAACTTCTATCCTCTTTGACCTCTGATTCTCTCCATAATTTCATCGATTTCATCTTTGTCGAGAGTTTCTTTTTCAAGAAGGATTTTAGCAATTTCTTCAACTATATCTCTGTTTTCAGTCAAAAGCTTTGTTGCTATCGCATAGCGTTCTTCGACAATTGCTTTGATTTCTTTGTCAATTTTGGAAGCAACTTCTTCAGAAAAATTTCTTTCATGTCCAAAATCACGCCCCAAGAAAACATGTTCGTTTCTTTTGCCAAAAGTCAAAGGACCCATCTCTGAACTCATGCCATAAGCCGTAACCATCTTGCGTGCGATTTCTGTAGACCTGTCAAGGTCATTTTGGGCACCTGTTGAAATTTTATCTCCGCCAAAAACAAGCTCTTCTGCGATTCTTCCGCCCAAAAGCATCGTAATTTGGTCTAAAAGTTGGTCTTTTTTGTAAGTCAAATGATCTTTTTCAGGTAATGTCATCGTAACACCAAGAGCCATACCACGAGGAATAATAGACACCTTATGCAAAGGATCGCAATGACTTAAAAGCTTTGATAAAAGTGCATGCCCGACTTCATGATATGCTGTATTTTCTTTTTCATCATCCGAAATTATTCGGCTTTTCTTTTCAGGACCTGCAATGATTTTGTCGATTGCAGCTTCTAAATCTTCCATTTCGATTTCTTTTTTTTCATATCGTGCGGCAAGAAGTGCCGCCTCGTTCAAAAGATTTGACAAATCTGCACCCGTAAAACCCGGTGTCCTTTTCGCCAAAGTCTTGAGTTCGACCTCCGCAGCCAAAGGTTTACCCTTGACATGAACTTCTAAAATCTGCTCTCTGCCTTGAATATCAGGTCTGTCAATGACAACTTGTCTGTCAAAACGACCCGGACGAAGCAATGCATTATCCAAAATATCAGGTCTGTTGGTTGCAGCAACTACGATAACGCCTTTTGTACCATCGAAACCATCCATTTCAACCAAAAGCTGGTTCAACGTCTGCTCTCTCTCGTCATGCCCGCCACCTAGGCCTGCACCCCTTTGACGACCTACGGCATCGATTTCGTCTATAAAAATAATACAAGGAGAATGCTTTTTTGCCTGTTCAAACAAATCTCTTACGCGTGAAGCACCAACTCCGACAAACATTTCGACAAAATCAGAACCGCTTATCGAGAAAAACGGAACTCCCGCCTCTCCTGCAACAGCCTTCGCCATAAGTGTTTTACCTGTACCTGGTGCACCCACAAGCAAAACTCCTTTAGGAATTTTTGCCCCAAGTGCCAAATATTTTTCACCGTTTTTTAAAAAATCAACAATTTCTTCAAGTTCCTGCTTGGCTTCATCAATCCCTGCAACATCTTTGAAAGTAACTTTTACTTTGTCATCCATATTCATTTTGGCTCTGCTTTTACCAAAGTTCATAGCCTGAGAACCACCGCCTTGTGCACCTTTGAAAAGCATCATGATTGCAACCAAAAACAATACAGGGAAAAATAAAGAACCTATAAGACCTACCCATTGACCTTTGTTTTGGCTTGCTTGAACATTTATGTCTACTTTTTTATTTTCAAGTTTTGATATCAAATTAGGATCACTGTCAGGTATTGTTACGCTATACATCAATGGGGTTTTGCTCAATTGACTTACAGGTGTAGCGGTAACTTGCTTGCCTGAAATTTCAACTTTTTGAATCTTTCCCGCATCAACTTTTTGCAAAAATGCAGAATAAGAAATATTTTCATAAGTTGTATTTTTTTCAAGATAAAAAGAAGCTAATAATGTCGTAATAAGCAGTATTAAAACAATATACAACCCCGTAGCCTGATGTTTTTTCATTTACAATTCCTCTTTTCAATATCAAATAGAATTATAGCATTAAAAAAAGTCAGTAAATATTTTTTTAACAATTATTTTATTTTAAACAACAAAAAGCTCAAAAATGTAAGCATTTTCAATATTTTTCGGAAAATCCATATCTATTAAATGTACTAAAATTAAAAAAATTGATTCCTTTTTTTCCATATTGGTTTTATAATTCTTATAAAAGAAGATGAATTATTTCAGAGAGATTTTTTGGAGGATTGACCTTGTCTCAGTATTTGTTAATTAACGGAGAGAAAAAACTTCGCGGAGAAGTCATAATAGGTGGAGCCAAAAATGCTGTATTGAAACTTATGGCGGCAGCTCTTCTCGTTGACGGAATAAGTATCTTACATAACGTACCTGAACTTACTGATGTCGAAACAATGACTGAAGTTCTTAGATACACAGGGGCAAAAGTTACGTGGGACAAGCTCGAAAGATCTATTGAAATTGATGCTTCCACAGTAAATAACACAACTGCACCTTATGACTTGGTCAGCAAAATGAGAGGATCTTTCATTGTTGCAGGAGCTTTATTGAGTCGCTTCGGCGAAGCAAAAGTAGCTCTCCCCGGTGGTTGTGCAATCGGCGAAAGACGTGTAGATTATCATCTTAAAGGATTTAAAGCTCTAGGGGCAGAAGCAATAATAGACAACGGTTATGTTCATGTAAAAGCAACAAAGTTACACGGTGCAAATATTTGCCTTGACAAACCAAGTGTCGGAGCAACAGAAAACCTTATGCTGGCAGCTGTTTTGGCTGAAGATTCTACTTGCATCAAAAATGCAGCCCAAGAACCCGAAATCGTAGATTTGGCAAACTTCCTAAATCTTATGGGGGCAGATATTTCAGGAGCAGGGACATCCGAAATTATTATAAACGGCGTTGACAAATCAAAACTTCGCTCTGTAACATACACCACCATGCCCGATAGAATCGAAGCAGGCACCTATATGACTGCAATCGTTGCTACAAGAGGACGTGCAGTAATAAGAAATGTATTCCCCAACCATCTTACTTTTGTAACAAATAAATTGATTGAAATGGGGGCAAACATCGCCTTGGTTGAACCTTTCACTCTTGAAGTGAGCATGAACAGACGACCAAACGCTATAAACATTGTTACGCAACCATATCCTGGATTTCCGACAGATATGCAATCACAATTCTTATCAGCATTAGCGACAGCTCAAGGAGTCAGCGTTGTAACCGAAAATTTGTATGAAAACAGATTTATGCAAATTTCAGAATTGACCAGAATGGGAGCGGATGTAAGACAAGAAGGAAAAAGTGCTATAATAAATGGTGTAGAAAGCCTTCAAGGAACAAACCTTAAAGCAAGCGACCTAAGAGCTGGCGGTTCTTTAATCGTAGCGGCTCTTTGTGCAAAAGGACAATCCGCAATAGAGAATGTCTATCACATAGACAGAGGTTATGAAAAACTTATCGAAAAGTTCTCAAAATTGGGAGCCGACATAAAAAGAGTAGAACAAGTCAGTACAAACGAATTAACTCAAGTAAATTTATAGTAGGACAGGTTTATGGAAGAAAAAGAATACAAACGCTGGTACGATTATGACCCGAAATTGTCTGAAGTAATCGAACTTTTACGTTATTATCAAGATGATTTGAGATCTCAAGCCGAGATTTTTCTCGAAAAAATCGAATCCATCGTAGGGAAAAGCACTTTGGATAAATTTTATGAAATGGTAAAACCTATTCAAGGCAAACGCTGGTATGACAAAGACCCTGTTATTTCAAAAACGATAGAATTGTTGAGAATTGTGCCTCCTGAGACACAAAAAATAGCTGCGGAAAACTTTATTAAAGCATTAGAAGACTTGGGATTGGACAGAAATATAATTAATAAAGAAAACACTTAATTGATTTGGGTCTTGGGGTAGAAATTGAGGATTTTTTATGGATTTTTTAGCAAAAAATGCTGAGCAAATAGCAAAATACAACAAACCTTTAGCTGACAAAATACTTTCGCATGTAATCGAAAAAGATTGTTACAGGCTGGATTATACGAAATGTGATGATTTAAATTTATACATTGAAGATATGCCTGTCCATGACGAAATTGACCCTGTAGAACAAGCCAAAAATATTTTTGAAAAATCTTACCAAAAAGACCATGTGAATATTATTTATGGTTTGGGATTAGGATATCTTTTTAAGAGATTTGTAAAAGAAGTTAACGACAAAATTCTTGTTTTTGAGCCAAATCTTGACGTCTTAAGAATAACTTTGGGGCTGTTCGATTTTTCTGAAGCCCTTGCTAACCCTAGAATAAGAGTCGTAAATGACAAATTCAGTTTGAAATCTAATATCGAAAGCGTAAATGTCAAAGATGACATTTTTACAATTTACTTTTTACCTTTCCATAATTTTAGATACAAAGACGAGCTACAAGAATTCGTAAATGATTTGACGACTATACACAGCTTGATAGATGTCGGGTTCAAGGAACTTGCGAGACAATCAAAAAAGTGGGGTTTTAATATACTGCACAATTTTGAAAAAATGCACGAAAATAACGAGCTTGAAGCCCTTAGAGGCAAATTCAAAGATAAGCCTGCTGTGGTTATTTCGGCAGGACCTTCGATGCTTAAAAGTATCGAAGCAATAAAAAAACATCGTGAAAATATTGTTGTTATCTCTGTAGGTATTGCCCTGAAAGCTTTATTGAAAAATGGCATAAAACCTGATTTTACCGCGATAATTGAAGCAGGTGATTGTCTATTCAACACAGATGATGTGGATATTTCAGGTATAAATTTTATTTTTCCTCCTGAAGTAAATTACAAAATATACGAAACTAACGAAATAAGCAGAGGATTCAATTATTACACCGAAAATCTCTTTACTTCTGACTGGATTGCCGCTTTCACAGGGGTAAACTGCTCTACTTACATAAACAGAGGAACTGTTTCAATAACTGCTCTTTGGAGTGCCAAAATAATGGGCTGCAATCCGATAATTTTAACAGGGCAAGATCTTGCTTATGTTGACGGAAAATGTTACGCAGGTGATTCTCATTTCGGTCTGAAATGCGTCGTAAACCAAGAAACAGGTGAAATAAATTTTGAAGCTCCTGAATTTGAAAATCAAAAAAAATATTGGATACAATATTATGCTAATGATTCTGACGAATTTTTGAATACGCAATTAGAAAATTTCATCGAACAAAAAAGACAAGATGTTACAAAAGTAAAAGGTCAAAATGGCGAATTAATTCCGACTTCTGCCGGTTATGCTTTATTTGTCAAACATTTTGAAGAACTTATACCTGACTTGGAAGGAATTAAATTATTCAATTGTTCAAAAGGCGGGGCTCAACTAGACGGGTATGAAAATATTGCAATGGAAGAAGTTCTTGAAAAATTTGCCAAACAAAAAATAAATGTTGAAAAAATAGTCCTTGAAGCTGTTAATTCTTATGAAAAACCTTCAACTATTCAACAAAAAATCGAATTTATAAATAATTTCATTGTAAAAATGGAAGAATACGTACAATCTTGCGAAAAAGGCTCTGCCCATATTAAAAAATTCAGACAACAATATACAAGAACTCGAAAAATAACTGCCGACTTAAAACAAATATTTTTCAGAGCTTTAGACATTTACTATGCAGCTATTGACAAGTTATACACTAAAAACAGATACATAATGTCTATGTCTTATGAGGAATTTACAGAAGTAGAAGTTGCATTAAAAAGATTTGACAAAACAAGAAAAGATGAAGATTTACTCACTCTTGTCGAAAAAGTATCAATTTTCTTCAAAATAGCTCTATCAAACGGTCGAGATTCTATAATTGTAATAAAAGAAGAAAAGAGAAAAATAAATGAAAGCATTACTGCAAAGAGTTAAAAAAGCTTCTGTAAAAATTGAAAATACTCTTTATTCTGAAATAGGGCAAGGCATTTTGATTTTTTTAGGGGTAGAAAAAAATGACTCTGACATTCAGGGAGCTTTTTTGGCGAACAAAATTTGTGCTTTAAGAATTTTTGAAGATACATTGGGCAAAATGAATCTATCCATAAAAGATATTGACGGCGAAATCCTTATTATTTCTCAATTTACACTTGCCGGGAATTGCAAAAAAGGAACAAGACCAAGCTTCGATAATGCAAAAGAACCTCAAGAAGCTAATAAAATTTATGAAAATTTTGTATCATTTGTAAAAGAAAATCATCCAAATGTAAAAACAGGCGTATTCGGTGCTATGATGGATATTGAACTTATTAATGATGGTCCTGTAACATTTATATTGACAAAAGAATAACAAATTGTTGTAACAAGTCTTTTTTTTGTGCTATTATATGCACAATAGGAATAGAAGTAAGCTTACGGCTTGGGTAATAATAGAAAATATAACGAGGGGCTAAAATCAGCATGTACCAGAATAAATGTACTAAGTGCGGTAAAGAATTTGAAACAAGAAATCCTAAGAGAGTAATTTGTCCAGATTGTCTGTATCCGGAAAAGTCTTCAACTACTTCAGAAAATGAAACGCCTCAACAAAACACAGAAGGCACCGCTGAAAGACCTTCTTCAAGTAGTTTTGGCGGAAGTCAAGGCGGATATAACAGACCTCAAGGTGGTTACAACCAAGGCGGAAGTCAAGGCGGATATAACAGACCTCAAGGTGGTTACAACCAAGGCGGAAGTCAAGGCGGATATAACAGACCTCAAGGTGGTTACAACCAAGGCGGAAGTCAAGGCGGATACAACAGACCTCAAGGTGGTTACAACCAAGGCGGAAATCAAGGCGGATATAACAGACCTCAAGGCGGTTACAACCAAGGCGGAAGTCAAGGCGGATATAACAGACCTCAAGGCGGTTACAACCAAGGCGGAAGTCAAGGCGGATATAACAGACCTCAAGGCGGTTACAACCAAGGCGGAAGTCAAGGCGGATATAACAGACCTCAAGGTGGTTACAACCAAGGCGGAAGTCAAGGCGGTTTTAACAGACCTCAAGGCGGTTACAACCAAGGCGGAAGTCAAGGCGGTTTTAACAGACCTCAAGGTGGTGGATTCAACAGAGGCGGATTCAATCAAGGTGGCGGAGGCTTCAACAGAGGTCCTCAAAGACGACCTGCACCGAAACAACTCCTTATCAGCAGAGAGCAAGTTGTTGAAATTGAAAATCTATATAAATTAATGCTACCGTTGCCAAATCCTGATGCACATGAAGTTATCGGCGAAAAAATTGGCTTAGAACCTCAAAAAGTATTTTTCGGAATTAACTTGGTCAGACAAAAAATGATGCTACCAAAATTACCTTTTCCAAAAAGAAAATTGGCGGTATCTCCCGATCAATTGATTGCAATATTGACTTTATACACTCCATTATTGCCTTTGCCTCCGATAGGATGCCACAAAATTTTGGCTAAGCAGCTAAAAATGGATGAATGGAGAGTCCATGTAGGTATTGGTATTGTCAGAAAACAATTAAACCTTCCAAGATGGAATTCTGAAAGAGACGATGCTCCTGAAGAATTTAAAAATAAATCACAGGAAGAAATAATCGAAGCCAAAGAAGAAAAAAAGGCAAAACCTGCTTCTAAGGCAAAAAAAGAAGAAAAAGTTGAGGAAGTAGTAGAAAAAAAAGAAAAAACTACAAAAACCAAAACTAAAAAAGCTTCTACCAAAGAAGATGTCGCTGAAGTTGAAGAGGCACCTAAAAAAAGAGGTAGAACCAAAAAAGATACCCAAGCTGAATAAATTTAATGCCGTCGGTTTTTTGCTGACGGTTCATTCTTTTTGGGGTAAAATAGTGTTATAAAATATTATTTTCAGGAGAATTCAGATGAAAAAGTATTCTATCGGAATTGACTTGGGCGGAACAAAAATTTTAGCCGGAATTGTAAATACCGAAACAGGCGAAGTTATGGCGTACGCCAAAAAACGCACCAAAGTCCAAACAGAAAAAGGTTCTGATGTTTTAATAAAAAGAGTAATCAAAACAATCGAAGCAGCTCTCGAAAAATCGACTATACCTATAAGCGAGATAGAAAAAATTGGAATAGGCTTACCGGGACAAGTTGATAGAGAAAAAGGGATTTTGATTTCTGCCCCAAATCTATACGCTTATGATTTGAATTTCAAAAAAATCCTCGGAGAACACTTCGGGATTGATATAATGATTAGCAATGATGTAGATGTTGCAACTATCGGCGAACACAAATTCGGAGCAGGTGTCGGATACGACAGTGCGGTATGCGTCTTTGTCGGCACAGGAGTCGGAGCTGGAATTATCCAAAACGGCAAAATTTGGGTAGGCTCGAGCGGAACTGCAGGTGAAATTGGACATATAGTCGTAGATTCAGGCGGTCGTCCATGTGCTTGCGGCGGAAGCGGTTGCCTCGAAGCTTATGCGTCTAGAACTGCTATAGAAAAGAAAATTTTAGCACGACTCAAAAAAGGTCATAAATCTTCAATTGAAGTTTCTGCTGATGAAGTAATTCGCTCAAACAGCATAAAAGAAGCAGTCGAAAACAATGACGAACTGGTAATCGGCATTCTGAATGAAGCTGCTGAATACCTGAGTTGCGGACTTGCCAGCGTAGTTAATTTTCTCAATCCCGAAGTAATAATTCTTGGCGGAGGATTGATTGAAGCTGTTGATTATTTCTTTGAATTAACCGTCAAAAAAACAAGGGCAAAAGCTCTTCCTGTTCCTGCCCAAAAAATGAAAATCATCAAAACAAAACTTGGCGATTTTTCGGGCATAATCGGTGCAGCAATGCTTTAAGGAGCTTTTATGAAACTTTTACATTCAATGATTCGAGTCAAAGATATAGAAAAATCATTAAAATTTTACCAGGAACTTTTAGGGCTAAAACTTTCTCATACAATGGACTTAGATGATTGCAAATTATATTATTTAAAAGACGAAATAACAGGCGTTGATATTGAATTGACCCACAACTTTGAAACACCAAAAGATGGTTATGAAAAAGGTTCTCAATTCGGGCATTTTGCTTTTGAAGTAACTTCTATGGATGAATTCAGCGAAAAACTCCATGCCTTTGGCTTGGAATATTCATGTGAACCTTTTATCATCAAAAAGGGGATAAAAATTGCATTCTTCGAAGACCCTGACGGTAGAGAAATCGAAGTTATAGAAGCTTAGGCAAGAAAACGCAACAATTTAGCTTCATCATCACAATAAGGATTTTCCTCAATTTTTTCAAGCAAATCTTTAGATGTTTTAGAATTGTTATTCCCTTTAAATGATAACAATGCTTGTTCTTTGACAGGTAGCCTATTAGCAAATAGTAACTTCATTGTTTCTTGATTATTAAAATTAAATAATTGTGGATTATTTTGAGCTACTTGAACCTGTGTTCTTAAAAATAAAGAATCCCCATTTACTCTATCAGGTATTGAAGGATCTCCATGGGTTATCATTGCGGGATTTGTATGATCTCTTTTGTCGACTGAAGATTTTTGTTCTTGTCTTGAATAAAGAGTACCAAAATCAAAAACCAAAGCAGTTTTAGCAATATTAAAATCAGCTACAGGCGTAGCGACTCGACCTGAATTTAATTCTCTAGCCATTTTAACATCTAAATTTTGTCCAACAGATGTCATAAAAAACTTTTTTCTCCTCTTTTGCCCCTAAATATATAAAAACAATATATTGTGCAAAATTGCATATTTTACTGAAATTGTTAAGAAAGTTTACTTATTTCAAAGACAAATAAGGCATATTGGTCTAAAATATTAATTATGAAAAGATTTTAGACAAGGTAATAGCAAATGGAAAAACAAGGACATTTTGAGAGAAATTTGGGATTAGTCGATGCAGCATCTATCGTTGCAGGCTCGATGATTGGTTCAGGAATTTTTATCGTATCAGCAGACATCGGCAGGCAACTCAACTCTGCTTGGCTTTTGCTTTTGGTTTGGGCTCTTGTGGCAATAACCACAACTGCTGCAGCTCTCTGCTACAGCGAATATGCCGCATCAATACCAGAAGCAGGCGGGATGTATGTTTATCTCAAAAAAATCTGGGGAAAACGTGTCGGATTTCTTTACGGATGGTGCTTATTTCTTGTAATTCAAACAGGCTGTATCGCAGCTGTAAGCGTAGCTTTTGCCAAATTCATGGGAATATTGCTTCCTCAATTTGTCAATGGAACGCCATTTTTCTCATTTGGACCTGTTAATATATCCCCAATCACAATAATAGCGATGTCTTTAATAACTTTGCTCACCTACATAAACAGTCGTGGAGTACAACTTGGGGCTATCGTACAAAATATTTTCACTTCAACAAAACTCGTGGCTTTACTTGGATTGATTCTATGCGGATTGTTTGCAATTAACCCCACAGTATTGCACAGCAACTTTGCGATACCTCATTTTAATTTGAATTTTGATTTACTCACAGTTTTGGCTGTGGCGACAGTGGGAGCATTCTTTTCAGCTGATTCTTGGTGCAACGTAACTTTCATTGCATCAGAAATCAAAAAACCCGAAGTAAATCTCCCAAAAGCTTTATTTTTTGGAGTTGGCGGAGTTTGCTTGCTTTATTTTTTAATAAATATAATGTATTTAAGCGTTTTAGATTTGCATCAAATCCAAAATGCCCCCAATGATATAGTTGCAGCAAGTTTCTTCGATGCGATTTTTGGAGCATCAGGCAGAGTCGTCATTTCTGTCATCATTATGCTTTCTGCAATCGGAGCGGTAAACGGCACAATACTTTCAGGGGCAAGAGCTTTTTGGGCAATGGCAAATGACGGTTTGTTTTTCAAATCTCTTGCAAATATAAATCCTGACACGAATGTCCCGACAAATGCTCTCATTGCACAAGGATTTTGGGCAATTTTATTGGTTTTGAGCGGTTCATTTTCAGCACTTCTTGTGTATATCACTTTCATCGAATTGGTATTTTATTCAATAACAATCGGCGGGCTTTTCCTTTTCAGACACAAATATCCTAATCTCGAACGCCCTTACAAAACTCTTTGGTACCCGTTCTTACCGGCACTTTATTGTGTTTTTTCAGTATTTATGGGGCTTTGCTTATTGTTCTTGAGACCTGAAAATACACTTCCGGGATTACTAATTTTAGTACTCGGAGTCCCTGTTTATTATATGAAAATCAAAAAAACTGTTCTTACGGCTGAAGATTAAAGAGAAAATTGAATTTTTTCAGCATCAAAGGCTTTTTTTATCGCAAAAAATAATTCTTCTCGAATTTCCAAATATTCTGTAAAATCAGATGTCAAAGCGTAAGCATTGAAAAATATTTTTATAGAACCTTCTGCCAACTCGGTAAAATAAATATTAAAACCATCTTCTATTTGCGGGTGATTCCTGGCAACTTCACGACAAATTTCGACAGCTTTTTCGATTTTTTGAGAATCTAAAGTATAAGCTATGCTTATTTTTTCATTAATTCTTGTTTTTTGACGTCTTGAAAGATTTTTGACTGTCATTCCTGAAATTCTGTGATTTGAAATAATAACGACAGAATGGTCCAAAGCACGAATTTTGGTAGAAAACAAAGAAATATCTTCAACAACGCCTTGCACATTTTCTCCGCCGACAGAAGCATCGATAATAATCATATCTCCGATTTTAAAAACATTATCAAGAATAACAATAAACGAACCTAAAATATCTGAAAGAGTCTCTTTTGCCGCAAAACCTATTGCTAAACCAGTAATTCCAAGCCCTGCAAGAACCGAAGTGATGTTATAACCGAGCTTTTGCAACAATAAAACCCCAAAAACGACTGCCACAGCAATATTCAAAGTTCTTGTAACCAAAGGTACAAAATAGGTAACTTCGGTGTTTTCATTTTTAATCATTCGGTCGGACAAAAAATGCCCCAAACACGCAATTAGCCTAAATATAAGCCAAGCTGTCATAATAAACATCAAAACCATATAAATACTGCTAAAACTGGCTTGAGTACCCTCCATCAAGTCAAGTGAAGAAACAGCGAAATAAACACCTGTAATATAAATTATTTTACTGATAATCGGTACTAATTTTTGTGAAAAATCACTATAAAAAACCATGTTTTCAGTTTTGTTTTTCAAATATTTTGAAAAACTGAAACGAAATAACAAATCCAACAGGATTGTACCCGCCAAAAATATTAAAAAAATCCCTGAATTTTCTACCACTTCCTTACTCCTTAAACATTTATTTGTATAATTTACCATTTATTTGACTTAATTGCCAGCTTTAAATTATAAAAAAGAGAGCTTTAAATTTCAAAACCCTCTTTTTATTTAATATACGATTTAATCGTCTAATGTCAAAACGGCGAAAATTATTCATTTCCGCCGTTTTTAACTTTTGTAAGGTCGCCATCTCAAAAACCTCAAATTTAGAAAATTTGGATTTTTGAAATATCTCCTAATTACTCAATGATTATAACGCTTACAGGACAAGCATCTGCAGCTTCTTTTACTGCATCTTCATTACCTGCGATAGCCGCTTCATTTACAACAACTGTATCTTCTACAGAAAAAACAGCTTCACAAATTGATTCGCAAGCGCCGCAACCTATGCATCCATCTTCGATAATTACTTTCATTTCATTTCTCCTTAATAAAAAATAAAATCTAAATTTAACAAATCTATTATAACAGAATAATATTTTACGGCAAATTTATTTAAGCCAAATTATACTATCGGCTAATAAAATTTTTAAATTCCAAGCCAATTTCTAACTTTATCAGCCACAAAATTGAATCCTTTGATAACTCCCAAATTTTTAGGGGGAGATTTTTTGTTATAAATCAAAAGAGGTACAAATTCTCTCGTATGGTCTGTTCCCGCCACAGTCGGGTCGCAGCCGTGGTCTGCAGTTACAAAAAACAAATCTTCATCATCCATCGCCTCAAGAAGCTGCGGAATATAAGTATCAATTTCTTCAATCGCACGCCCATAACCCAAAGCATCGTTACGATGCCCAAAAAGCATGTCTGTATCGACCAAATTCACAAAAATCAGCTCTTTATCAAAATTTTCAGCACATTCTTCGATACAATATTTGGAATAATCAAAATCCCTACGAATGACATTGAGCAAAATTTCAAGCCCTTCTTGGTTTTTGCCTGTATGAATTGCGTGAGTTATGCCTGATTTTACAAAAATATCTTCAATTTTGCCTACTCCTAAAACTCTGCCGTTTTTTTCTTGTATTTCATTTAAAACTGTTGGAGCAAAAGGCTCTAGCGAATAATCTCGTCTGTCTTTTGAGATTCTTTCATAGCCCTGAACAGTAGTTTTGAAAGGTCGAGCGATTACTCTGCTCGTGTTGTAACCGTTATTCAAAAGCTCTCTTGCGATTTCACACCACTTGTAGAGAGTTTCAAGAGGTACTACTTCAACATCACAAGCAATCTGAAAAACACTATCCGCACTGGTGTAAATTATCGGAAAACCTGTTTCCTTATGCTTGGCACCAAGTTCTTCAAGAATTTTTGTTCCGCTTGCCGGATAATTTCCGAGGATTCCTTTACAGCCTGTTTTTTCGACGAATTTTTGTATCAATTCATCAGGAAAACCTTTTGGAAAAGTCCTGAACGGTTCATCTAAAACCAACCCTGCAAGCTCCCAATGCCCCGTTGTAGTGTCTTTGCCTTTTGAAAGTTCTTCCATTTTGCCAAATGATGCAATAGGGGCTTCACAAGGCGAAACACCTTCGATATCAAGAATATTGCCCAATCCCATTTTTTGAAGATTAGGAATATTCAGCCCCCCGCAAAAATTAGCAACATTACAGAGTGTATTACACTCTAAAACATCGTTATACTCGGTTGCATCAGGCATTGCCCCGACACCGAGAGAATCTATTACGACTATAATTGCTCTTTTCATAATTTAATTTTAGTTGTTTTTAAAAATTTTCTCAAGCAGAATTTTAAACCTTAACTCCTGATTGGATTGTAGCTTTAAGCGTACCGGAATCAGCAGATTTTTCAACTGATTTTTTACTTTCCGAATCGGTTTCATCTTTTTTCATATCATTACCGCATTTTACACACATTGAAACAGAAGCACCTCGATAAATTGCAGCACATTTATTGCAAATAGAGATTCCTAAACAAGCACTTTGAAATTCTTTTATTAAATCATCTCCGCACTTCTCTTTTTTTTCAGTCGAGGCGTTATTTGCAATAGAAGTTTTCTCTTCAAGTTTTGTTTGAGCTTCCTCCAAATCGGAACTAAAATTGCCGTAATCTTTTGTCGTATAATTTGTATCGTCTTTAGTTTCTGCCAAAGTAACACCGACAGTCTCTAAAATACCTTGAACCATAGTCTTATCCTCCCACATTTTTCATTACCATAATATCAGCATAAATATATGTCTTAATCCTTCTAAAAGAGTAAATTAATATAAAAATTTGATATCACAAAACTACATAAAAACATGTTGATAAATTCATTTTTGTAGTATCTTTTTAGGTATAGAGATATGATTTCTTTTGAGGCAAAAAATGCGACTGGATAAATTCTTAAAAGTTTCAAGACTGATAAAAAGAAGAACTGTTGCAAATGAAGTTTCTGAACAAGGCAGAGTTTTTGTAAATGAAAATCCCGCCAAGCCTGCAAAACAACTCAAAGAAGGCGATGTCATCAAAATTGAATATTTTAACAGATGCATAATCGCCAAAATCATAAAAATCCCGACAGGCAATGTCTCTATACAAGATTCAAAAGATTTATACGAAATACTAGAAGAAACCGATAAAAATTAGGTTAAAAAAAAGGAGAAAAACAAATGGGAACATTTATTGAAGACATTACAGCAAGACAGATTTTAGACTCTCGCGGTAATCCGACTGTAGAAGTTGACGTTACTTTATCTTGCGGAGTTGTAGGACGTGCAGCGGTTCCATCAGGAGCTTCTACAGGTGCTCTTGAAGCTTTGGAATTAAGAGACGGCGGAAGTGCTTACGGCGGAAAAGGCGTTCTTAAAGCTGTTGAAAATATCAACGCAATTATTGCTCCTGAGTTGTTAGATATGGATGCGTCCAATCAACAACTTATCGACAAAATTATGCTTGAATTAGACGGTACAGAAAACAAATCAAAATTGGGTGCCAACGCAATTTTGGGCGTTTCTTTGGCAGTTGCAAAAGCAGCTTCTATCGCTTATGAAATGCCTCTTTACAGATACCTAGGCGGTATCAACGCTACAACTTTGCCTGTTCCGATGATGAACATCATCAACGGCGGAGCTCACGCTGATAACAACATCGACTTCCAAGAATTTATGGTTGCTCCTGTTGGCGCATCGAACTTTCAACAAGCTATCCAAATGGGTACTGAAGTATTCCACGCTTTGAAAAAAGTATTGAGCGAAAGAGGACTCGCAACTTCTGTAGGCGATGAAGGCGGATTTGCTCCAAACCTTGGTTCTAACCAAGAAGGTATTGAAGTTATCCTCGAAGCTATCGCCAATGCAGGATACACAACTGACCAAATCAAAATTTGCTTGGATGTTGCATCTTCTGAATTCTACAAAGACGGTAAATACGTTCTTGAAGGCGAAGGCGGAAAAACTCTTTCAAGAGAAGAAATGGTTGATTTCTTATCTGATTGGGCTGAAAGATATCCTATCATCTCTATCGAAGACGGTATGGCTGAAGATGATTGGGACGGTTGGAAACAGCTTACCGAAAGAATTGGCGACAGAGTTCAATTAGTTGGTGATGATTTATTTGTTACCAATACAAAACTTCTTGCCAGAGGTATCAAAACTCAAACAGCTAACTCAATTTTGATTAAAGTTAACCAAATCGGTTCACTTTCTGAAACTTTAGAAGCTATCAATATGGCTCATAAAGCTAACTACACAGCGATTTCTTCTCACCGTTCAGGCGAAACAGAAGATACATTCATCGCTGATTTGGCAGTAGCTACAAATTGCGGACAAATCAAAACAGGTTCTGCTTCACGTTCTGACAGAATTGCAAAATACAATCAACTTATCAGAATTGAACAAGAACTTGGTTCTGCTGCTAAATATCCGGGATTGACAGCTTTCAAAGGGCATAAAATTGGCTGTAACTGTGGTTGCTGCTGCGGTTAATAATAATTAATTCTTTTTAGAATTGCAAAAACAGTCTCGGAATTCGGGGCTGTTTTTTTATGTAAATTTAATCTTTACAAAAGAGCAAATTTTTTTATGTTTGAACTTTAATCCTATAAGCACTAATAAAATAAACGAAATGAATAGATTAAACAGCCTAAAAACTTATAACTCGCAATATTCAAAACCTATGGAAAAGCAAAAACAGGTTTGTTCTTTACCTGCAAACAAATTTATTAAGGGAAATTATTTGTCATCTTTAGATGCTCTAAAAAATTATAACCTATCCATAATATCTTTTGGAAAAAGGAAATCATCCATACGCAAATTAAAACACTCGCCTATTGCTTTTCAAGGGCGAGGGTATACAAAAGTTAAAACATTAGCTGAAACAGAATTATATAAGAGTTATAAAAATTTTGTTGGCAATAATAAATATAATGTTATAGGTTTTCTAAAGTCAACAGAGGCACCTCCTGAAGAAGTAAATGAATTTTTGATTGCTGTAACTTCTGATAAAAGAGCTTTAAAAAACTTTATAAATGAAGTTACCAGAGATATGAGCCAAAAGGACAATCCGGTAAATCCTCGTAAATCGAAAGAAATAGTAAAAACCCTAGTTAACAAACTTGGGGGATCGGAAGCTTTTAAACAATGGTATTTTCACCCTAAAGGGTATTTTAATGCTTTTACTAATCACATAAAAGATTTTTATGCAGAGGCAAAAAGTGTACAAGAACTAATTGAATTCTCACCAAATTGGGGATCTTGGAAATTAAGACAAAAATCAAAAGAACTTGGACAAAATGGATTTACTTTAGGTATTCTACCTAGTGAATTTAGATCTATTGATGAATTTAGAAACTTAGTCACTCAATTGAGAGAGAATAATAACAAAAAACAAAGATTAACTACTTCTATTTCTTCTTTCAAGAAAATAACAAAACCTGGAAACAGTGCTTCAGGCAAATTTATAATTAAGCTTGATGATAAATACGTGTTAAAAACTCACTATTCTTCTGTCAAGAATAATGAGTATATGGATGACATTATATCTCATAACGCTGATAGTGCGTATCTGAACGGAACCGTTGATTATTATACTAATTTCCATAATTGCACCAACTCTCCCAAAATGCTGTTTTATGATTATAATACTGACTCGGTTTTATATGAAAACACAAAAGGGAAAAAAATTCAGGTAAATGATAAACAAGATAATATTTTTGGAAACCCAAAAGAATTAAATGATAAATTAAGCGATTTAAATTCTATAGGAATATTTATTACAGATAGAGGACTTGGGAATTATATTGAAAAAGATGGTCAAACAATAGTTATAGATATTGGACATGCCACATATTCTGACATATTAAAACCAGGAATGATAGCTTATAATGTCTGTTTACCAAATAAAACTGGATTTAATCCATTAGAATTTAAGGGGATGCTTGATACTATAGTATACTAATCCCATAAATTAGGACACAAAAAATGAGTTTTGTTTTAATTATTTAGCTCAAAATCTCTGAAACTTTATCTCAGGCAGAGTGATAATTTACATAGAATTACTTAATCTTGCCTTATCAAATTTTTTCAAATAACGCTCCATATTGTAAAATAAAATATGAAAACCATTTTTATGCATATCCCCCATAGCGTCTTTAATAGGCAAATTCTCTTTCAAAATACGACCCAAAGCTACAACGAACCCTGTTCTATCCTGCCCAAACGTGCAATGAATAAATAAAGGATTTTCTTTTGAAGCTTTGTTAAGAACTTCTAAAATAGGTTTAATACTATTTTTAGGATTGAAATAATTCAAAGGAATATTCACGTACTCAATGCCGTATTTCTGAGCTTCTTTGGTCAATTCTGCAATCTCTCCTTTGCTTAGAGTCTTAAGGTTCAAAATTATTTTCACACCTTTTTTCTTGAGCAAAATAATATTTGCAGCTGCATCAGAACCACGAAATAATGACTCATTAACATGCTCAAATCTGAATTTACTTTTCTTACAAACAACTTTATCAATCAATCCGATAAATGAGTTACCCGAAAACTTAACTAATTTCAATGACTACTCCTATTAATCTTTGTATTCTTATAAGATATAAAAACAAAATCATTGAAAAATTGCCTATAGGTGAAAAATCAATTCTACACCCCTATCTGCTTCCTTGCTGCCTCGAACATAGCCTCGACCAAATCGGTATTTGAAATCACGTCAACTCCGCCTGCAATCATATGTTGTTGCATACGAGATTGCCAATAAGGAAAAATTTCATCCGCCGAAACATCAAGAATGTAGCACATATTCATAAGATTATTCCAATCCAAAGGCAACGGCAAAGCTCCACGCCAAAGGTCAACAATTTCGGTACGTTTATTCTTGGGGAATTTTCGCAAAAAATCAACATTCGACATGCCGAGCTTTTTTTGTTTATGCTGAAGAAGCTGAATACCGACATCAATTAATTTGGGCTCATCAGAAGGCGTGTATTCCATAAAATCTTCAGGTTTTATGCTCATTACAGTAGCAATACGCTCAAGGGTTGTCCCCCTTGAAGAAAAAGGCACTGTATTGTCTATAAGACTGTAAACATAAGATAAAGTAACCCCTATCATCTGTGCAAAATCTTTTTTATGAACATTTTTGTCTTCCAAAAATTTGTTCAATTTTTTGGAACTTTCATTTTTTATAGTAGTTTGAGCTTTTATTTTCATTTCTCCTCCAATATATTATATTATTTTAAAAATTGTCTTGAGAATTTATTTTGAGGTATATTTGAAATATCATAATAATTATTAATAGGATAGATATTTGTCTTTGTAATTGGATATGCGTTTATATAGGTAGATTAATATTTTTAACTGAAGGATAATAATATGAAGCTAATCATAGGGCTTGGAAACCCTGGGTCAAAATATGAAAACACTAGACACAATGCAGGTTTCGCCATTGTTTCACACTTAGCTGAAAAACATTCAATTCAAGGCAAAACAGAATCGAAATTCAATGCAATAGTAGGCAAAGGAAAAATAAAAGACGAAGATGTAATCATATTAGAACCTCTTACTTATATGAATCTCTCTGGACAAGCTGTCATTGCAGTTATGAACTTTTACAAAATTCAAAAAGAAGATATTTTGGTAATATATGATGATTTATCTTTAGAATTAGGAATTATGAGATTTCGTGCAAATGGCTCTGATGGGGGTCATAACGGAATAAAATCCATTATTCAGCATCTTGGGGGAGACAAAAACTTCGCACGCCTGAAAATCGGCATCGGACCGCAGCCAAGCTTTATGGCAGCGGAAGATTTTGTACTTCAAAAATTTTCAAACGAAGAAAAAAAATATTTAGACAAAATAATTCCTGTTTGCACAGAAGCTGTTGAATTTTATCTCCAAAACAGCATTTCTGACTCGATGAACAGGTACAATGGTGGCAAAATTGAGTAATTATGATGAGTTAATCGCTAAAGATTTTGAATATATTTGGCATCCTTTTACGCAAATGAAAGACTACGAAACAGACAAACCCATCATTATCGAACGTGGCGAAGGTATTTATGTCTATGATATAAAAGGCAACAAATATATTGATGCTGTAGCTTCTTGGTGGGTCAATACCTTAGGTCATTCAAACAAAAGATTGAACAAAGCATTAAGCAGACAGGCAGAAAAAATTGAACACGTTATTTTTTCCGGTTTTACCCATAAACCTGCAATAGAATTGGCTGAAAAGCTTGTTCAGATAACTCCTGAACCCTTAAAAAAAGTTTTTTTCTCCGATAACGGCTCCACTGCAGTTGAAGTTGCCCTAAAAATGGCTTATCAATATTGGGCTCAAGTTGGCAAAAGCGAAAAATCAAAATTTGTTGCTCTGAAAAATTCTTACCATGGCGACACCTTGGGCGTAGTGTCAATTGGAGGTTGCGATCTTTTTCACAAAATTTACAAACCACTTCTGTTTGATATTTTTCAAGCACCTTCTCCGTACTGTTATCGCTGTACTATGGGGCAAACTCAAGGAAATTGCAACTTTGAGTGTGCTTATGAAATTGAAAATATTTTAAAGGCAAATCATAAAGAAATAGCCGCAGTAGTTATCGAACCGATGATTCAAGGTGCAGGCGGAATGATTATTTACCCCAAAGAATACCTGAAAATCGTTAGAGAACTTTGCGACAAATATGATGTTCTTTTGATTGATGATGAGGTCGCAATGGGATTTGGTCGAACTGGCAAAATGTTTGCTTGCGAACATGCTGATATTTCTCCTGACATAATGTGCATAGCAAAAGGTATAACAGCAGGATATATGCCTCTTGCAGCCACTCTTTCGACGCAAAAAATCTATGATGCATTTTATGATGATTATGAAAAAACCAAAACTTTTTATCATGGGCATAGTTTTACGGGAAATCCTTTGGCATGCTCTGTTGCTGTTGAAAATCTAAAAATTCTGGAAGAAGAAAAAATTCTTGAAAAAAATCAGCCCAAAATTAAACATCTAAAAAAAGGACTTGAGAAATTCAGAAATCTCAAAAATGTCGGAGATATCAGGTCTTTAGGTATGATTGGGGCTGTGGAAATAGTCGAAAATCAAATTAGCAAAGCACCTTTTGACTTCAAAGACCGCATCGAAATGAAAATCTACAAAAAAGGACTCGAAAACGGTATAATTATGCGTCCTATCGGGAATACTTTTTATTTTATGCCGCCATATGTGATTACAGAAAAAGAAATCAGCGAAATGCTTGATATAGCTTACAAAACTATTGATGAAATCTTGAAATAAACTTTTTATACGAGGGGGGTTTATTTTTTAAAAAAAAGGTTTATAATATAAATAGGTATTTGGTAAGAAAGGGTACTTATATGGTAAGCCAATTAGCAAGCTTCATCGGAGGGCAATTCCAGCCACAGCAACAGACGCCTGTTGTACAAGCTAAGCCTGCTGCTGTCAAAAAAACAGGAAACCCGAATCCTTTTGACGGTAATCCTTTTGTAACATCAAAAACTACCGGCTCAACTCAGACTTTCGGAAAAAATATGCCTGTACAAGGCGGATTTTTCGCAGGTTATCACAACGGACAACCTAATATAGTCGGAGCAAAACTTTTTATCGAAATCTAAAAAGTTTCAAATTTTTATCAAAAAAACTCTACAATTGTAGAGTTTTTTTATTGATTTATTACCGATTTGATAACGCCATTAATACGCTATTGTGAATAATTTCCGCAAAAACTGCCGAAAAAATAACTTATTAGGACAAATTTTTATTCTTGGATTTAAGACTTGTCATCATTTGAAGAATAAAATATCGAAAAGTCAGAACTTTTCTTATTTTTCAATTCTGCAATTTTATCATTGACTTGTTTATTTGCCTGAAAAGCGTTAATTTCAGTCATTGAAACTTTGCCGTCGCCATTTTTGTCAATTTTTCTAAAATTGTTCAAAATATTGTTTAAATCCTGAGAATTCACCCCTGATGAATCTGAAAGAGCCAACAATTGCTGATAAGACATACCTTGTTTTGAAAAAGTTGTCATCAAATTAGACATCTCATCTGCGGCAATTTTACCATCTTTATTCGCATCCACCTGTGTAAAATTTGTCGCCAAATAACTTGAAAAAGGCGAACTTTGAAGTGATAGAAGCGAATTTTTGTTATTTAACAAATCCGATTGCGTAATACTTGTGCTACCATCCGGCAAAGCCAACTGATAAGCGTTTTGTAAACCATAAAATGAGCTCATAAATAATGAACTCGCATTCATACTGCTAGTCATAGTGCTATCTCCAACCATTTAACTTTCTTGCCTTACATATAAAATCATTCTAGTCGGAGTTCTTATTTAAGTAATCATCCAATTACATTATTTTGTGAATAAGATTTTCTGCCTGAGCTTTTAATTGAGGATTATTTTTGACGGCATTATAGCCTTTTTGAGCAAGCTCTTGAATATTACTGTGCAAAAGTCCTGCCGCACCGGCAGATTGAATACTGCTCGAATTACTAACAGAATTGGTCGGTAGAGAAATTTGATTAATCTCCCATAATCCGCGATTATTAGAAAGAGAATTTACTTCAGCATAAGATAATTTACTGTCTTTGTCTTTATCAAGCTCTGAAAATTTTTCCATAAGTTTTTTGGCAAATTCAGGCACTTCAGAATTTTTCATCTCTTTATCAGAAATATAATTGCTTAACTCCGCCTTACTCAGACCCAATTTAGAGTCTTTGTCATAAGAAAACATTTCTTTTAACATAATTTTTTGATGCATTTCTTGCGGCGAAATCACCACATTGGAATCTATGCTTTGAACCATAACCCAATATCTCCTCTTATTACTTTCATGATAAGAGATTTTTGAATAAAATTAATCCTTTATATGGACTATACGGCTGTCAAAAAAATATTTTCCGCAATCGCTTGCAAATTAGGATTTGTTATTTTGGTCAAAATTTCTTTTTTATTTGAAATTTCCGAAACACCGCCTATATGGGAAAGTGTAATAATAATTTCGCACAAAATCTTTTCATCTGATGTATCAAGTTTATTTAGCAAATATTTTGATGCGTAGTCTATTTTTAGCTCCGCTATCAAATTCAAAGCGGCGATAACTCTTTTGTTATTTGATGAATCCAATTCATCGAACAAATTATCAATTTGAGCTTCCCAAAATTCTTCAGGATATGAATTCAAAAATTCGCAAATATCATCAAGTTCTGCCAAAGTATTTTTGTCTTCATCATATTTGTATTCATCATTTTGCCTAAAAAGTTCCAAACGATTTTTGGCTTTCAATAAAAGTTGAGAACATTTTTTTTGAAATTTTCCTTCTTTTTTAACCATCTCCAACAAGGTTTTGAGACAGGTATTGACCTCAAAATCAAACAATACACTAAGCGGCCAAACATGCACTAATCCTGAAAGAATATTATCAAAACACTCAAGCGATAAAGCCTGAACTTCTTCATTGTCAGAAACAAATAAAGTATACAGTTTTTCAAAAGAAGCAATCTCACTTGAAATATACTCCGACATTGTGGAATTACTCATTGCACGCAACATAGGCAAAGCAACATCTTTATTTCCGTACAAACTCAAAAATTCTGCCGCACTAAGCACTTTCCACTCATCATCAGATGATAAAAGCTCTAAATAATACTCAAAAGAAGTCTTGTCTTGCATCTCACCTAAAGCCAAGGCACAATTATTAGCTAATGGCTTAAACTCACTTTTTGAACCTTCAAATAATAATTCTGCAACACCTGAATTCGGCGATATTGAAAAAAACTTCGCAGCGTAGGCTTTTTGCTGATTTGTACCGTCTTCGAGCAATGCAAACATTCTTTCGATTATTTCATCATTACAAAATTCTACAAAAGCAGATGCGACAAAATAATCCAAATCTGAGGAATGATAATTTAAAAATTCAAACAAATTAAAAATATTTTTTTCATTACAAGCAAAGAATAATTTTTGCGTAGCATTTCTTTTGATGAAATCCAAAATATAATCAGCATTTTCGACCAAACAAATCCACGCATCCAAGTCAACCGCATCAATTATGATATTTGCAGCATTTTGTGAAATATTTTTATCTTTTTTCAATAAATCTGATGTAAGTTTATTTTTTAAATTCATTTAAAAACATACCAATTCAATAAAATCTTTCATAACATTATAGCCTTAATAAAGTTACTTTGCAAAGTAATTTTAAATATATTGACAAATAACCCTTTTAGTTTGACAATCACATTAAGACTTGTTTTTTATGGGATATTTCTAGTTTTTTAGGTAGAAGTTTATGACAAAAAATACTGCACTGATTGATGAACATAAAGCCCTTGGAGCGAAACTGATTCCTTTTGCAGGATGGATGATGCCTTTACAATACAGAGGCATAATTCAAGAACATTATGCAGTAAGAAGACATGCAGGACTTTTCGATGTATCTCATATGGGCGAATTTTTTGTTTCAGGTAAAGACAGTACAGCTTTTTTAAATTCTTTGGTTCCGCAAAATATCGAAAAAATGGAGTCTAACAAAGTCATATACTGCCAATTGACCAACAATGAAGCAGGAATAATCGACGATTTGCTGATTTACAAAATTTCATCTGAAAAATTTTTATTGATAGTAAACGCCTCTAGACTAGCCATAGATTACAATTGGATAACTTCAAACAAAAAAGATTTTGATGTAAAAATCGAAGATAAATCCGATGAATACTCTCTCATTGCTCTTCAAGGACCGAATTCTTTTAAAATTATGGATAAAATAGGTTTCAAAAAAGAAAATCAGCCCGAATTTATGCATTTTACAAACGTGTCCTTATATGGTTGCGAAATATTTATTTCTCGAACCGGTTACACAGGAGAAGACGGCTTTGAACTTTTAATAAAAAATGAAGATGCTCTTAAAATTTGGCAAAAACTCTTAAAAGACGGCGAGGAATTCAATCTTGAACCTATAGGACTCGGAGCAAGAGATACGCTGAGACTGGAAGCTGCCTTGCCATTGCACGGACATGAATTAGACGAACAAACCACCCCTATAGAAGCGGGGCTAAAATGGAGTATCCCAAAAGACAAAGAAGCTGATTATATCGGAAAAAATAAAATTTCAGACCAACTGAAAAATGGCACAAATAAAAAACTTATAGGCTTTGAACTTTTAGAAAGGGGTATAGCCAGAAGCGGCGATAAAATATTCCTGGATAATAAGCTAATAGGGATGGTAACAAGCGGAACAATGTCCCCAATAAGCAAGATATCATTTGGTATAGCGTATATAAATAATACAAACTTAAAAATCGGCGATACATTTAAAATAGATATTAGAGGGAAATTACATCTTGCAAAGATAGTTAAAAGACCTTTTGTAGATAAAGCATATGTAAAATAGGCGAAAGGAGAATACATGATCGTACCTGAAGGAATTTTATGCACAAAAACTCATGAATACGTAATAAACGAAGGTGATATTTGCACCATAGGGATTACGGATTATGCAGTAGAACAACTTGGAGATATAGTTTTTGTAGAATTACCCGAAATTGGCACATCTTTTGATAAAGGTGAATCATTCGGTGCAATCGAATCTGTAAAAGCTGCTTCAGAGGTTTACATGCCTGTATCGGGAGAAATAATCGAAATAAATGAACCTTTACTTGAAAAACCTGAAATGATAAATAATGATACCTATGCAGAAGGTTGGTTAATAAAAGTAAAATCAAAATCTTTAGATGTTGATTTGGCCGATGCCCTCGAATACGAAGATTACAAATTAGAAGTGGAGTAAAATTTGTATAATTTTTCAGCATTTACAGATGCAGAAAGAGAAAAAATCCTGAAAGAAATCGGAGTCTGTTCGATTGAAGAATTGTTTTCTCATATTCCTGAAAAAGCCCGTTTTGAGATGGATTTACCCGATGGAATAAGCGAAATGGAAGCCCAAAAAGAACTTAAAAAAATGGCTTCAAAAAATAATTCTTGTCTTGCAAATTTTTTAGGAGGAGGCAGCTATAATCGTTTCATACCTTCAGCTATAAGTGCCATCACAAGCAGATTTGAATTCGCCACAGCTTACACTCCTTATCAACCTGAAATTTCGCAAGGAACTCTTCAAATGTTGTACGAATTTCAGTCGATGATTTGCTCTTTAACAGGCATGGATGTTGCCAATGCCTCTGTTTACGACGGAGCAACAGCCTGTGCCGAGGCAGTTTTGATGGCTGTTAGAATAAAACGCAAAAATAAAATTCTTGTATCAAAGGCTCTAAACCCTGAATATATAAGCGTTATCGAAACCTATTGTTATGGCGTTGGTGTACAAGTAGATTATTTGCCTTTGGTCGACTTCAAAACACAAATAGAAACTATTTCAAAAGATTATGCCTGTGTATTGCTTGCTATGCCTAATTATTACGGCACAATCGAAGATATCGAAAAATTTGGTGAACTTGCCAAGCAAGCAGGAACGATTTTTATAGTTTGTGCAGATATTTTATCTCTCAGCCAAATTAAGCCCCCAAGCTACTTTGGGGCAGATATAGTTGTAGGCGATTTTCAATCGTTAGGAATTCCCACAGCTTATGGCGGACCTTACGGCGGTTATATGACTACAAAAACCGCTCACATGCGTCAAATGCCCGGCAGAATTGTCGGAGCAAGTCTTGATAAAGAAGGTAAAAGAGCCTTCACCCTTACAATGCAAGCAAGAGAACAACATATCAAACGCGAACGTGCAACCAGCAATATTTGTACTAATCAAGGACTTATGACTCTTTGTGCAACAGTTTACATGTCTTTGATGGGACAAAACGGAATGTCGAAAGCATTTTTAATGTCTGTTCAAAATGCAAAAAAACTTGCCTCAAAACTTTGCCAAATTAAAGGATTTGAATTGTGCAATTCTGATTTTATGTTTGAATTTGTACTGAAAACGCCTATTAAATCTGATGTTTTCCTCTCTAAAATGAAAGGAAAAGGAATTTTGGCAGGTATAAAAATTGATGAAGACAAAATTTTGGTCTGCACAACTGAAATGACAACTGAAACTGAAATCTCATCATACCTTAAGACTGCGGAGGAAATCATTTGTGAATAAATTGATTTTTGAAAAATCCAAAGAAGGACAAATCGGAATCGACTTCAATAATGAAGCACAATATGATTATTTTTTGCCAAAAAACCTTGAAAGAGAAGCGAAAGCCATACTTCCTGAAATATCTGAACTTGAAGTTATGCGTCATTTTACCGAACTTTCAAATAAAAATTTTTGCATCGAAAAAGGTTTTTATCCTCTCGGTTCTTGCACCATGAAATACAACCCAAAAGTCAATGAATTCGTTGCAAACCTTGACGGCTTTGCAAGTATTCACCCGAATATGCCCGAAGAAAATGCTCAAGGGGCTTTGGAATTGATGTATAAGCTTCAAGAAAGCCTCTGTCAAATCACAGGAATGGATGCTATGACTTTGCAACCTGCTGCAGGGGCTCATGGCGAATTGTGTGGGATGTTGATTGTCAAAAAATATTTTGAAAAACTCGGAGAAACTCGCAAAAAAGTAATCGTACCAGATTCTGCACATGGAACAAATCCTGCAACAGCTAGAATGTGCGGATTTGAAATTGTCGAAATCAAATCAAATGAAAAAGGACAGGTTTCAATCGAAGCCCTTAAAGAAGTCCTAAATGACGATGTTGCAGCGATTATGATGACAAATCCCAACACTTTGGGGCTTTTTGAAGAAAATATTCTCGAAATATCAGAACTTATGCACCAAAACGGCTCACTGCTATACTATGACGGGGCAAATCTCAATGCAATTATGGGGATTACAAATCCTGCCAAAATGGGTTTTGATATTGTGCATATAAACCTGCATAAAACCTTTTCAACGCCTCATGGCGGTGGTGGTCCAGGGGCAGGACCTGTCGGAGTTGTAGCAAAATTAAAAGAATTTTTGCCTGTGCCTATAATCGATTTTGACGAAAAAAAATACTTCAAAAATTATAATATTCCAAGCTCAATTGGTCAACTTAAGGCTTTTTACGGCAATTTCGGCATTTTAGTAAGGGCTTATACTTATATTCTGATGATGGGAAATTCTCTCAAAAAAGTGTCTCAAGATGCCGTTATGAGTGCAAATTACCTGAAAGAAAAGCTCAAAAAAACCTATCATCTTCATTATGATATTACCTGTATGCATGAGTTTGTATTATCAAGCAAAAATCAATCAGAACAAGGCATTCACACGATTAATATCGCCAAAAGAATGATGGATTACGGTATTCACCCGCCGACTGTGTATTTTCCTCTTATTGCCCCTGAAGCCATAATGATTGAACCAACTGAATCCGAATCCAAAGACGTTTTGGATAATTTTATAGAAATAATGGAAAAAATTGCTCTTGAAGCAATCGAAAATCCTGAATTGGTATTAAATGCACCTTATTCAACTCCTGTTTTGAAAATAGATGAAACACTCGCCGCCAGAAACCCTAATTTGAGGTACTAAAATGACACATTCAAGATGGTATGACAAAGATGAAAATCTGAAACTCCTTTTCAAGCTTCTGCAAAAGCTTCCTTTGGCTGAACAAAACACCATTGCCTCTGAAATCATTCAGATTTTGATGCAAAAAAATGACCACAGTGATGAATTTATCTCGAATTTGGATTATATTCCTGACAGACATCGTTGGTATGACAAATCAGAAACATTACATTCTGCAATAAAAATGTTGAAAAATTTATCCCCTGAAGATCGCTCAGATGTGCTTTCCGAGGTGTTTTCAACAATAGTTGAGGCAATTCACCAAAATAAAGATGAGCTTTAAAAAAATTAACTAGCAATTTTTTTTCTTTACAAGTATTTAAGCAGGTGAAATTATTTTTATAAAAAGTTCCACAATGCAAATACAAACTAAAAAATATATATTTAATAAAATTCCACAACTTCCGATTGTTTCAAAACCCCTAACTACAGTATCATCAATAGATACAATATCTTTTAAAGGTTTTAGGAGCAAAGAGGCTAAATCTATTGTAGCTCTTGATCTTGACGAATCATTAACACATGGATCAAATGCAGAAATACAAAAAGTAATAGAATTAACAAAAAAAGCCAATGCTACGTTAGTTTATGCGACAGGACGCAACTTAGAAAAATTTTATGAAACACAAAAAAAATTAGCTTGCAAAGGAATAGATTTACCCTTACCTGATTTTTTAGTAGCACGAAACGGATTATATATCTATGAAAATAAAAATGGTGAACTTGTACAAGACTCAGGATGGGAGACTAAACTAACCCAAGCATTCAATAGAGATAAAATATTAAATTCCGTAAAAGAAATTGCATTTCAACCAAAATATTTGATGCCTGATTGCAAAAATCGTCCCGCCAATGATTTTAATAACTCAAAAATTTGCCACTTTTCATTTTGGGAATCTCCTAAAATGGTACAATTTATATGTGATTCCAGCATTTCTAATAACATAGAACGAATCCTCCAAAAAAGATTAAACACAGATGGTATTAAAGCCAGAATCATAAAACAAAAATTCACCAAAGAAGAATGTGACAGATTATGCAATGCTGAACAATTAGAAATTATCAATCCTAGATACAGCAAAAAAAATATGTGTACACAAATTGACATAACAGCTGCTAATAAAGCGGATGGAGTAAAATATATCAAAGATCAACTTGGAGTTTTTGATGAGGAAATCTTAACAGCAGGAAATGGGATGAACGATAAAAGTTTAGTTGATATGACCAAGCAAAATTCTATTTTTATTTGCTTAGGTAATGCTATGATGAATCTTAAGAACTATGTTTTAAAACTTAAAAATAATCCCAACAATAAATTTACAGAAAATTCAATCCTGGTTCAAAAAAAAGGTACTGCAGGAATAATAGAAGGAATGGAGACAGTTTTTAAAAAGTACCGTCCTGATTTGAACCTCAATTAAAACTACTAAAAATCCACGACTTTCGTAGTCGGGTTTTTAAATTTTGTGATATTTGATTGAAATAACAAATGAATACTGCCGACAGGGCCGTTTCTTTGTTTTGCAATAATTATCTCCGCTTTGCCCTTCATTTCAAGGTTTTCGGGGTTATAATAATCATCGCGATAAATAAACATAACTATATCGGCATCTTGCTCGATAGAACCTGATTCACGCAAATCTGAAAGCATCGGTTTTTTGCTTTGTCTGCCTTCGACCGCACGAGACAGCTGTGAAAGTGCCATTACAGGGGCATTTAATTCACGAGCGAGTTGTTTTAGACCTCTTGAAATCGCCGAAATCTCTTGAACCCTATCAATTCTACCTTTGCTTGAACCTTCCATAAGTTGCAAATAATCAACCGCAACAAGCCCTAAATTACCGTGTTCCATACATAAACGGCGACATTTTGCCCTAATATCCATAACACCTAAAGCAGGTGTATCATCAATAAAAATAGGGGCATCGGCAAGTTCGCCCATCGCCTTTGTCAAAGCTGCCCAATCTTCTGATTGCATATGCCCGGAACGCAATCTGGAAGCATCAATCTCGGCTTGCGAACACATAAGCCTTTGCACCAACTGTTCTTTTGACATCTCAAGAGAAAATATCGCAACCGGAACTTTCTTTTTGAGAGCAACATTCAATGCAATATTCAACGCCAATGAAGTTTTTCCCATCGCAGGACGTGCCGCAAGAATTATTAAGTCAGATTTATTCAAACCTGATGTCTGATTATCCAAATCATAAAAACCAGTAGGCACCCCTGATAATTCATTTCGGTTATTGTATCTTGCCTCAATTTGCTCATAGCCTGTAACTACAAGGTCTTTGACATGGATTAAATCACTGGATACTTTTTTTTGAGCTATTGAAAAAATCATTTTTTCTGCCGTATCGAGTGTAATATCTGAATTTCCTTCATCATAAGCTATGGAAATAATCTCATTTCCAGCTTGAATCAAGTCTCTAAGTGTGCCTTTTTCTGCAATGATTTTGGCATAATGCTCAACATTCGCAGTTGTAACAACATTCATGGCAATATCATTGATATACGCACGTCCGCCGGCTTTTTCGAGTTTGTCGATATCTCTTAAATACTCTGAAACCGTAACAATATCGACAGGTTCGCTCTTATTAGAAAGATCAAGAATCGCACTATATAATATTTTGTGAGCGGGCTTGTAAAAACTTTCAGGCGACAGCGTTTCGACGACTCTCGTGATTGATGCAGGATTCACTAAAAGTGCACCTAATACAGCTTCTTCCGCTTCCACACTCTGTGGCGGCATTTTTCCCATTTTTACGACTTCTGTTGACAAAGACATTCCCCTTGAGAGTTCAAATACTTATTCATTTATTATAACGAATAAAAATATTTTATGGTGAAAAATTTTTTGTTTCTTTTTTTTTTGTTACAGAGAAGTTAATAATAAGTCGAAAATTTCGATATTTTGAAAGCACAACGATATTTTTGAAAAATGCAGTAAAATATAGAATAGATGGGAGAATTATAAATTTAGCCACTTCTCAAAAACACGAATTCCTGCTTCACCACTTTTTTCGGGATGAAACTGTACAGCGATAAGATTTTCTTTTTCAATAGAAGCCGAAAAATCCACATGATAACTGCAATACGAGGATACAATTTGCTCATCTTTTGGTTTCACATAATAAGAATTTACAAAATAATAATGTTCATCTTCCAAAATCGAATTATTTGAAGTGGTTTTTATTTTATTCCAACCGATTTGAGGGATTTTGCCCTGTTGGAACTTCAAAACTTCACCTTCTAAAACCCCAAGACCATTTGCATTTGGGGCTTCTTCGCTTTTTTCAAAAAGAATCTGCAATCCAAGACAAATTCCTAAAAAAGACTTGCCGTCTTTAATGGAAAGTTTGATGCTTTCAATCAATCCGCTTTGTTTGAGTGCATTTGTCGCCTGTTCAAAATGCCCTTGCCCCGGAAAAATTAACTTATCCGCAGATTGAATTTGCTCATATGTACTCGCAACAAAATACTGTTGCCCCAAATATTTGAGCATATTCTCTATACTTTTCAGATTCCCTGAGTTGTAGTCGATGATACCGATTTTCATAGAATCCCTTTGGTAGACGGCATAATATCTTTATGCAAAGCATCTATAGCACAGGCTTCTGATAAGGCTCTGGCAAAAGATTTGAAAATAGCTTCAATCTTGTGATGAGTGTCCTCGCCGTACATAAGATTTATGTGGATAGTAGACAAACTCGCAACCGCAAAGCTATTAAAAAAATGTTTAACCAAAATCGTATCAAAATCGCTTACGGTTTGTTCATTAATTTGTGCATCAACATTTGAATAAGGTCGACCGCTCAAATCTACTGCCACAAGAGCCAAAGACTCATCCATCGGCAAAAGCATTTTTCCGTAGCGTTTAATACCTTTTTTGTCGCCCAAAGCTTGCTTAAAAGCTTCGCCTAAAGTAATTGCAACATCTTCAACAACATGGTGAGTGTCTTTATCGTGAGTAACAACTTTTATATCAAGGTCAAAATGTCCATGAGCAGCCAATTGTTCTAGCATATGATCGAAAAATCGAATTCCTGTTAAAATATTTTTTTGCCCTGTACCATCGAGATTGAGACTTATTTTGACTTCTGTTTCAAGAGTTTTTCTCTCATAAGTTGCTTTGCGGCTCATTATCTTAGCTCCCTGAACTTGGCTACTTCATTAACGCTATTCAATACTACCATAGCTCCGTTTAATTTCAAAAGTTTTTTGAGATTTTTTGTCTTATCTTGCGGTGGCAAGACGCCTACTGCGTTGATTTTTGCCTCATGTGCCGCAATCATATCATCAAGAGTATCGCCAAGATAAAAAACATTTTTTGGTTTTAATTTGCTCATAATAACAAAAAGCCCGTATGGATTTGGCTTTTGCAAATCTTCATCCAAATCATCCATTGTAACAATTGATGAAAAAAGATTTTTGATTCCGAAATATTCCAGCGAAAACTCTGCTTCTTTTCTCGGTCTGCCTGTAAAAATAGCCAACTGATGATTTTTGGCAAGACTTTTGAGAATATTTTTGCAAATTAAAAGCTCTTCATTTTGAATCAATCCTTCGCCGTTTTCGCCAAAATAAAATTCCTGAAATTTATCGATTATAAGCTGTTTTTCTATCGTAATACCTTGTTGAATCAAAAGATATTCAGTCAAATCCCAGTCGTTGTTGAGTCCTCCGAGATTTTTTGCCTCTTGAATTTTGTCGAAATGCAATTCCATCCCCGAAAAATATTCAAAAGTTTTTTTGACCGCCAAACGATAAGAATTGCCGACGTCAATCAAAACACCATCCATATCAAAAACTATAAGATTTTTTGGGATTACAATCTCTACAAGTTTTTTTGCCTGAACAAAAGAAGGTATCGTAAGCCTAAAATGATTTTTTAAAACGCCTTCTGTATAAATTTTTGTTTTAATACCGTTAAGCAAAAGCCTTTCATAGAGAGCCTGTGCTTTTTCGCCGAAATCAACACACAAAAAATTTGACCCTGAAGGATAAACTTCAGCTATATCAGATAAGGATTCTACAAGATATTTTTTAGATTTTTCGATTTCAGATTTGACCATTTCCATATGTTTACGGTCAGAAAGTGCTGTAACGGCAGCTATTTCTGCAATAGAATTAACATTAAAAGGACCTGCGATTGTTCTTATATAATTAATATTTTGCCTGTCAGAAATTATATATCCAAGCCTCAAACCTGCTATGGCAAAGTCTTTTGACATGGATTTGACTATTGCGACATTAGAATATTCTTTTGCTAAATAAACATAACTTTTATTTGCGTAAGCTGCATAAGTTTCATCAATCAAAACAAGTGAATTTTGAGCTTTTTCTATAATTTTCATAAGATTTTCATCCGAAATCAGCTCCCCCGTAGGACTATTCGGAGTGGTTACAATGATTAGTTTGGTCTTATCATCAATTGCTGAAAGGACTTCATCTATCGGATAAATCCATTTTTCTTTGTACTCGACTTCTCTGTATTCAGCCCCCGTAATGCGTGAATAAATTTTTGACATAAGAAAAGACGGCGTAACAGTAACTATATTTTCATCCGGCTCGACAAAAGTATTAATTATATAGCTCAAAGCCTCATCAGCACCGTTTGTAGCCAAAACCATATCTTGCGAAACCCCCTGATACTGTGCAATTGCTGTAGTTAAGTTTTCATAGGAAGGATACAGTCTTATTTTTTCTTTGTCAATTTTTTTTATTGCTTCCAAAATTTTTGGCGAAGGACCGATTAAATTTTCATTAAAATCGAGCTTCATGACATATTTTTCATCTGAAGACTGCTCATATCCTATCGCATTTTTCAATTGTTTTTTGGGTTCTACCATTTTTTAGACCTCTTGCGGCTGTTTTTCTTCTTCCATAATTCCATGGTCGGTTTTGCCCCAATCCATCGAACGATTTGTGAAAATTATCTTTGGAATAATCAAAACACCCAAAGGCACCCAAAAAATTACCAAATAACAAGCTGTTTCGACAGATTGTTTGAAAGTTTGCCATAGTGAAAGTTTCTGATAACGTCTCAAGCTATATAACAAGCCTGCAAAGAAAAAGAACCCCAATCCGATAATCAATGCAAAAGAAGACATCATATTATTAGGCATATTTTCAGCCCATTTTGCCGTTTGCAAAAGACACTCGGAAACAAGCCATATCGGCAACAAAAACTCTGCAATATAAGCCAACATATCAACTCTGGCAAAAAGAGAAATCGTATCAGATGTAATCATCTGGTCAAAATAATCCAAATATCTTCTGATACTGCCTTCAATCCATCTTCTGCGTTGTTTTATCAAAGAATCAAAAGTCAAAACACCTTCTTCATAGACTTCTACACCCAAACAAAATCTGACATCCCACCCCTTGAGGTGCAATTTTGTAGACAAATCTAAATCATCGGTGATTGTATGTTCATTCCAGCAATCAACGCTGAATAATGCTTCACGCTTGATTAATTGACCATTTCCTCGAAGTTCAACCGCACCTTTGATAGAATCACGCCCGCATTGAAAATGGCTATCGAGTGTCATTTCATTATCCTGACAACGAGTCAAGAAGTTGAAATCTCTATTCATAACAACTTTTCTTGCCTGAACAGCCCCAACATCTTTTGGTGCAAGTTTAGGAAGAATTTTATTTAAAAAATCAGGATTTATGCGTGCATCTGCATCAAAAACACAAATAACTTCGCCTTTTGAAACAGGTAATGCTTCATTCAAAACAGCTGATTTTCCTGGAAAAGCGTCTTTATCTCGAATCAAAGCTTTGAATTTTTCAGGAAATTTTGCCTCAAAAGACTTCAAAACCTCTGCCGTATTATCCGTACTTCTATCATCAATAACAATAAGTTCAAAAGCATCATATTCCAATGCCATAATATTTTGAATAGTTTCAGAAATCACAGCTTCCTCGCAATGACAAGGAACCATAATACTTACAAATGGTTTGTAAGTGGTGTCTTCAACAGGGGGATTTTTTTTGAGTTTACGTCGTTGATGCTTATATGCAATGTTCATCAAAACAGTATAAGCAACCACAAAACCCATCAACAAAATAAACGCAGGCTGTTGCGGCACATAATAATTAAAGGTTACGAGGAATGACCATAAAGCAACAAGCAATAATATTAAAAGAATTTTGTCCTTCACCTTTAATCTCCGACTATAAACTGATTTAATATTACCACAAAATCACCTAACTACAAAAGCTCTTTTATCCTGTCGAACATATTGTTCAATCTTTCCTTATCGTTAATGTACCAATGCCCTATCAAAACCTCGAATGCTGTGCTGATTCTGTGTGTCGGGCGATTTGATTTTCCGCTTGAAAGATTTCTGGCTCGTCTTGCAAGCTCTTTTTCTTCTTCCGTAAGATGGATTTCGATTTTGCTCAAAAGTTCTGACTGAAACTCGCCATTTACTAGAGCTATGGTTTTTTTGTGCAATTCGTTGGGGACTTGCGTCTGATAAATAGTGATTTCACGTATAAAAACTTCCCAAATAGCATCGCCCATATGAGCGTATGAACGCAAATCAAGCTCTACTCTATTATCCATGAAGTCCCTTCCTTAGTGTCTTTGAGGGTTATTCCTATCTGTGAAAGCCCGTCTCTGATTTTGTCTGAATACTCCCATTGTTTGGCTTCACGAGCCTTGTTGCGGGAAGTGATGATAAGATTCAGGGCGTATTCGAACATTTCTTTGTCGCCTTTGGGGATTTTTTCTTGCCCCGCAAGCATCGTCTCACCCAAAAAAGATTTTGAGATGATTTCATCAGATTTGATGAAAGTCAGGAGTTTTTCTTTGATTTCGGGGTAGTTTATTGGTTTTTCAGCCTCAAAATCAAATCCTAAAACATCTGCAATACGATACAAAATACCCAAATATTTACGACAACCTTCTTTATCTTTAACGCCTTCTTTTTTATTTATTTCAGTTGCAAGTTCAAATAATATTGAAAGAGCTTTTGAAGTATTAAAATCATTATCCATTGCTTTAGTAAATTCTTTTACAAATTCATTATCTAGCGATGCTTTAGGTTCAATTTCATACCCCTTACCTTCGTATGTCCACCTCTGTGCCTCATCAATAGCATTTTTGATTCTTTTCACACCATTTTGTGCCGCAGTAAGTGCCTCGTCATTAAACCCGACAGGCATGCGGTAGTGATTTGTCAGGATGAAAAATCTGATTGTATTTGCGTCATATTTTTCGAGCAATTTGTTTATCGTAACAAAATTCCCCAAAGATTTTGACATTTTTTCTTCGTTAATGGTTACAAAACCGTTGTGCATCCAGTATTTGACGAATGGCTTGTCATAAGCACAACAAGATTGAGCGATTTCATTCTCATGATGCGGGAACAACAAATCCTGTCCGCCTGCGTGAATATCAATGGTTTCACCCCCAAAGACCTTATTTATCATAGCCGAACACTCCAAATGCCATCCGGGGCGACCTTTACCCCAGTCAGAATCCCAGCTGATTTCAGAGTCATCTTTGACAGATTTCCAAAGAGCAAAATCAAGAGGACTTTCTTTTCTCTCATCCGATTCGACCCTTGCACCCGACTCCAAATCCTTGATTTTTTGGTTTGAAAGTTTGCCGTAGTCTGCGAATTTTCCGACCCTGAAAAACACATCGCCGTCAACCTCGTATGCATAGCCTTTGGCTTCGAGTTTTTTGACAAGTCCAATCATATCGCCGATTGTTTTTGTTGCATGAGGCTCAAGGTCAGGCTTGAGACAATTTAGTGCATCAAGAGATTTTGTGAATTCTTCATAAAACTCATTTGAAATCGCTTCAGGGGTGGAGTTTTGTGCTTTGGCTTTTGCGATGATTTTGTCATCAACATCGGTAACATTTCGGGCATAGGTAACTTCATACCCTCGAAAACGAAGATAGCGAACGACCATATCCCAAGTGATATAGCATCTTGCATGCCCGAGATGTGCAAAATCATATACAGTAGGTCCGCAGACATAAATTTTGACTTTGTTGTCCTCAATCGGCTCGAACAGAACGAGTTTTCTTTCGTATGAATTGTATATTTGCATTTTTGCTCCTACTTAATCGCCTTTTTCACTCTTGCAAGCACTTTATCTTTGCCCAAAAGTGCAATCACCGCAGAAATATCAGCCCCTTTTGTACGACCTGTCAAAGCGGCACGAATAGCCCACATTGTGTCTTTTGGCTTGATTCCCTGCTCTTTGAATACGCCTCTGAATTCCTCTAGAGAATGGTGCAGTGCTTCTTCAGAATATTCAAAAGTTTGTGCCACTTTCTCAAATTCTACCAAGACTTTTTGTGAAGTGTCAGTATCCAGTACGGTAGTTTGAATTTCGCTATCTATTTTTACATCTTCACCAAAGAAATAACTCACCGCCTCAGAAATCTCTGAAAGTAGCGTCAATGGCTCACGAACAACTTCTACAATTCGCTCTAATTGTGCTTGATTATATTCTTTCAAATCAAAATCTTTCAAATAAAATTTTGCTCGCTCCAAAATATCAGACACAGGAAGGCTTCTGATATATTGCCCGTTCATCCAATTCAATTTGTCAAACTCGAAAATCGAATTGCTCGAAGAAAGTCTATTTATGTCAAAATCTGCAATAATTTCTGATAAAGACTTGATTTCGTTGCCATCTGAAGGCGACCAGCCCAAAAGTGCGATAAAATTCACAAAAGCTTCAGGCAAATATCCTTGCTCAATGAATTCGCTCACTGCAGTAGCACCATGCCGTTTTGATAATTTACTTCTATCAGGAGCCAAAATCATTCCCAAATGTGCAAATTCAGGGATTTCCGCATCAAGAGCATCATAAATCAAGACCTGTTTAGCTGTGTTTGAAATATGATCTTCACCACGCAAAATATGTGTTATTTCCATATCAATATCATCTATAACAACCGCAAAATTGTATGTAGGCGTGCCGTTTGACTTCATAATTACAAAATCACCGACCAAATTTGAGTCAAATTCCAAATGTCCTTTCGCAAGGTCTTCAAAAGTAATTTTTTCATTCTGAGGGACTATAAATCTGACTGTCGGAACGCGTCCTTCTTTTTGAAACTCTGCAACTTGTTCAGGCGTAAGATTTTTGCAGCGACCTGAATATTTGTGGGCAACTTTATTTGCAACAGAAGCCGCTTTTTCAGCCTCCAATTCTTCTTGAGTGCAGTAACATTCATAGGCAAAGCCTTTAGTTTTTAACTGTTCAGCGTATTTTTTGTAAATTTCAAATTTTTGCGATTGGCAATAAGGACCATAATTTCCGCCTTTGTCAGGACCTTCATCCCACATAAGCCCGATTGCACGAAGGCTGTCAAAGATATTTTGAATATATTTTTCGTCAGAACGCTCAAGGTCAGTGTCTTCGATTCTTAAAACAAAATCACCGCCCATTTTTTTGGCAAAAAGATAATTGAACAACGCCGTTCTTGCCGTTCCCACATGCAAATTTCCGCTTGGAGAAGGTGCTATACGGACTCTGACTTTTTTATCTGACATTTGATTGAACTCCTAAATCCAGTGCCTCTATTTTCAATCGGAAACTGCTCGCTTCCGCTCAAAAATACACTCACTTTTTTGATTCTAAAACTACCTTTTTATTGTAGCAAAAAAATAGTTTTTTAGGAGGTAAAAGTTAGTAATGCTCATATAGAGGTCTGTTTTTAATTACTTGATGATCAAGGATATACGGTTTATCACGCAGAAAACCAATTTGTTTAGAACCTATCCAATAATCGGAAGGGAAGTCTAGATTAAACTCATATATTGGATTAATACCTTTTATTTTTTTTGAAAATCCCCTTCGAATTTCCAAATATTCTTTTTCGGATATATTGTTCAAAAGACTATTTTCTACCAAAGGTTCTTTCATTCCGCGAATTACACCTTTATTTTTTCCTTTTGGTATCAAATATCTTTCCAAAATAGGTATTTCAACATCTTCAATGAATTTTTCAGCAGATGGGAATATTGGAGCAGGAGACAATTTAATAATATCATCTTCAATAGTTAAAAAAGCTGTAGAATACGTGCCTTGTCCAATAATTCCTTTGATAGGGACATTTTTTAATGTCGTATAAGATGATAACGCTTCATTATATTTACAGAAATGCCATGGTTCCAAATCTAAATCTAATCCTTGCTTTTTACAATGTTTAAAATCAGTTATATGTTGCTTAAGAGATAATATTGCATCAGGAAAACATAGAGGATTGTCCAAAAGCATAATGGAAGAAAATGGTTTCTCATCTTCATGCTTATAAAGTATAGTTGCGTCTTGAAATCTATAATGCTTCATTTTTTCCAGATATTTATCCAAAACAGAAGCAGAATTGTGAACTAAGGGCTTGTTAATCATTCCCATAAAATTCAATTTTGCCTGCAAAGAAACAGGATTATTTTTCGCAGATTTCTCTTGAACGACAGAAGGATTCCCACAAACCTCGACTTTCGGTAAAACCCTAGAAAAAACAGTTCTGTTATTTATATTCAAAAGCAAAATTCGATACCTTTTTAAATGTTTTATAGTCCTACTAAAAAGCCTCAAGAAATAAAATTGCCCTGCCTAAGTAAAAAATTATTAACTTTTCTGTTACTTCTTGCAATATTTGCTTGAAGTGATATCATCATTGAGCTAGTATAATTAAAATTAGTAAAATAATGATTACAGAAGGAAAATATAAATGACAATCAACTTGAAAGAAAAAGGCAAACTAATCAAAAAATTTGGAAAAGATGCTAAAGATTCTGGTTCTACAGATGTTCAAATATCTTTATTAACTGAAAAAATCAAACAGTTAACAGAACACTTAAAAGAAAATCACAAAGACACCGGATGCAAAAGAGGTCTTTTGATGATGGTTGGTAAAAGAAGAAGACTTTTGGCTTATTTGAAAAAAAGTAATATCGAAGGCTACAGAGAACTAATTAAAAAATTGGGTCTCAGAGGTTAATACTCTAATCGGATATAACAAAAAAGAGTAAGATTTTCATCTTACTCTTTTTTTTGATTTCATCAGGTACTTTACAAGAGCCTGTTTCACTTCAGCCAACATTTCTCTATATTACCGAAATGTAACTTATTTGTACTTTCATGGCTAATTCGATATGATTCAAATATGAAGTGGAAGAAAAAATAATTTGGGGACATAATATAGTATTACTATGGAAAAACACAAAAGAAAAATCGTTATAGTTGATGATGAGCGGATTATAACAGATACGCTGAGGATGTTGTTGTCTTTAGAATTTTCTGATGAAATCTGCACTTTCAACTCGCCCATAGAAGCTCTCGAATTTATTCAGCACAACGGTGCAGATGTAGTTCTTTCGGATTTTTTGATGCCCCAGATGAATGGTATAGAGTTTTTGACACAGGTCAAAAAAATTGCCCCTTATACTTGCATGATAATGCTTACTGGCTACGCTGACAAAGAAAACACCATAAAAGCAATCAATGAAATCGGCATACACAGATATATCGAAAAACCTTGGAATAATACCGACCTGATTTTGGCGGTTCGTAACGGTTTTGAGAGAACCGAGCTCATAAACAAACTCACACTTGAACAAGAAATGAACAAACTTCGTGATGATTTTATCGCAACTCTTACGCATGACCTTAGAACTCCGCTTTTGGCAGCAATTCAAACTCTGAAATTTTTCTTGGACGGCACTCTGGGAGATTTAAACCAAAAACAAAGCACCTTCTTGGATACAATGCTTACAAGCAACAAAGATATGCTGGGCTTGGTTAATGCCCTTTTAGAGGTCTATAAATATGAATCCGGGCAACTTGTTTTGTGCAAAGACAAATTTTTGATGAATGATTTGATTATTCAATGTATAAATGAACTAAAACCTCTTTTGGAACAAAAAAAACTTACCCTGAATTATATAAATACTCCTTTGGAAATATTTGCGGACAAACAAGAACTCAGACGCGTACTCTCAAATCTTTTGGGCAATGCCATAAACCACACTCAAGAAGGCGGAAATATAATTATTGCGGCAAAAAAAACAGACGAAAATGTTTTTGTTTCACTTGAAGATAACGGTGTTGGAATTCCTCAAGAAGATATTCCGAATATGTTCCGCAGATTTTCGCAGGGAACCAAAAACAAACGCTCTACAGGAACAGGTCTTGGACTGTATTTGAGCAGGCAAATAATTGAAGCTCACAATGGAAAAATTTCACTCAAAAGTGATTTAGGCAAAGGTTCTATCTTTACTTTTGAAATTCCTGCAAGTATTACAGCAAATGTATAAAATGGAGATGCAAAATGGATAATATAAAAGTACTTTTGGTCGAAGACCACACTATGACAAGGATGGGGCTTCAACTTGTTCTTGAAAAAGCTGAAGGAATCGAGCTTGTAGATTCTGCCGAAAACGGGAGAAAAGGCGTCGAACTCGCAAAAGAACTTCGTCCGAATGTAATTTTGATGGACATCGGATTGCCCGAAATCGACGGTATTGAAGCAACAAGACAACTGAAAGAAGCAAATACCGATTCTTTCATCATCATGTTTACCTCAAGAGACAGCGAGAATGATGTTTTCGCTGCATTCGCAGCAGGAGCTGACGGTTACATAATGAAGGGTGCTAATGAAGAACAACTTATAGCCGCAATCAAAGCTACAGCCGAAGGTACAGCTTGGATTGATCCTGCTATTGCAAGAATGGTTTTAGGAGCTATTAATCAAAAAAATTCAGCTTATCAAGCAAATCCAAATGCTGATGGGAAACAATTCGCCAAAAGTTGCGGAATTACAGAACGTGAGCTTGAAGTTTTGGGGTTGATTGTCGAAGGGCTTACAAATCCTCAAATCGCCGAAAGACTTTTCATTACAAGAGCTACGGCAAAAGCACATGTACACAGCATTTTGCAAAAATTGTGCGTAGATGACAGAACACAAGCAGCAGTTACTGCTATGAGGGAAGGCTTGGTCTAAGTTGAAAAAACTTATATTAATTGCTTTTTTAATAATAGTTTTATCCCCAAAGGCTTTTGCAGCAGGAAGTCCTATTCTTCATTGGGCTCTAAAGCGTGAGATTAAAGCTCAAGCGGAAGATTTTGCGACCAAAATCGGCATAGACAAACCTACGCAAAAAGAAATCAAAAAAGAATGGAAAAAATATAAAAAAGAAAAGAAAAAACAAGAAAAACTCCACAAAAAAAAACTTGAACGAATAGAAAAAAAGAAAGAAGAAGAAGCAAAAAAAAAGTTTGAACTACAAGTTAAAGAAGCCCAAAAATTATCAGATGAAGAAAATTTTGAATTTCTAAAATATAACAACCCTCAAGGCTCACAAGAATTAGATTTTTTCGGAATTTACGGAAAACGCCAAATCGAAACAGAGGGAGTTATTTCGCCTGATTTTTCAAAAATGATTTATACAGAAGTGCATTTTTATCCAAGTGTTTGTCAACTCACTTCTGAAATGTTTTTAATCCCTCTCCCTCCTCAAAAAACGACCACAGCAAGGGTAATGGAGGCTAAACTCAGCGATAAAAAACCTTTGAAATTTTACACCTCGGGAATGAATGAAGTTGAAGAACAATTTTTCAGAACAATGACAATGGTTGATTGGTCAAATGACGGTTCTAAAATTCTTGCAAAAGAACGAATTGCAGAAAATTTACGCGGTTTTTTAGAAACAAGGGCTTGGGTTTATGAACTCAATACCCAAAAAACTTATTATTTACAAAATTTGAGACAAGAAATCGAAAATTATTGGATGAAACAAGGCATCGATTTGAACCAATACAAGTGGGATATTTCGCCGATAGGATGGTATGAGCCCTCTCAAAAAAAATCCCCCGACAATATACTCATAAATGCATACGGCTATAAGCCTGACAAAACAAGGGTTACATTAGGCACTTGGCTTGTAAGCTACCAAAACGCAGAAGTTGCTCATCTTGATAACCCTGCGAAATATAAAGCCAGTAAAAACGGTTGGGTTTTGAGACCCAAATTAAATAAGTAATTATTTTACAAAATAAAATGATTCAACTATTATTATATAAGAACTAGTTTTCAGGAGAACTATGAATGAAATTAACAGTATTAGGTGCTGGTTGCTGGGGTTCAGTATTAACAAAGCTTTTGGCGGATAATTTTGATGAAATAACACTTTGGAATAAAAGTGAATTCACTTCAGAAGAATTTATAAAAACAAAAAAACTCACACGCCCTATGGAAGTTCAGCTTCCTGAAAAAGTTGAAATCGAAACCAATCTCGAAAAAGCAGTCAAAGATGCTGATATTATACTTTATGTTATTTCAACAACCGCCGTCAGAGAGGTTTCAAAACAACTAAAACCTTTCTTAAAACCTCACCAAATTCTTGTTAATGCTTCAAAAGGCTTGGAATTAGAGACTTTTAAACGCATGAGCGAAGTCATCAAAGAAGAACTTCCTGACAATAAAGTTGCTGTTTTATCAGGACCTACCTTAGCGGCAGAAGTCCTAAAAGGTCTTCCTACCGCTGCTTCAGTTGCATGTGAGTGTTCTGAAACATCTTCTAAGCTTCAGGATTGTTTTTATATTAAAGACAAATTCAGATTATACTCAAACCCTGATATCATAGGGGTTGAGCTTGGCGGAAGTCTGAAAAATGTTATCGCTATAGCATCAGGATTCATCGATGCAATGGAATTAGGTAATAATACACGCGGGACAATACTTACTCGAGGAATGGCAGAAATAGCCAGAATCAGTATAACACTCGGGGCAAACCCAAGTACTTTGTATGGCTTATCAGGAATGGGCGATTTGATTGCCACAGCATCAAGCCCCCTAAGCAGAAACTATCGAGTCGGATATATGCTCGGACAAGGTAAAAAATTGGATGCCATCTTAGAAAGTCTAGGCTCTGTAGCAGAAGGTGTCAAAACCTCAAAAGCCGTTTGTGACCTTGTCAAAGAACATGGTATTTCAGCTCCTTTGACAGAAATGATATATGAAGTTATTCATACAGACATAACACCAAAAGAAGCTGTATCAAAACTTATGAACAGAAGCTTGAAGCAAGAAGAACATTATTACTTCGGCGGATAATGAATATAAACTGCAATACTCACCTAAGACAAACTTAAATCAAGGCTAAAAAATCTTTGAAGTTTTTTATAGCATTAAATTTGTTATGCTTCAAAAATTCTACTCTTCCAAATCTTTTATCATTTTATCGAGTTGAGGCTTGATAGATTCGACGTATTTATCGCCAATACCTAACAAAATCGCAAAGTTTTTGGCATCAGTATTATCGGGTTTATTATCAAAACCGTCTTTTTTATCCAATTTTGGCTGAAAACGGCAATATTTATAATTCGAATCCAATTTTGATAATGTTTCCATATAAAGGTCGTTCGTATTCGTAACCCCATCAAGCATAAATGTATATGTAGGCAAAGAATATTTCAAAAATCCCCAATTTTTTAACTTGTCATAAGTATAATCAGTTTTTTCCTGATAACCTGCCCCTAAAGAAAGTAAAAATACATCTTTATCTTTATTACGTTTTCTTGCTTCTTCATAAGCAAAAACTGAAGGATTTTTGGCAACCAAACCGCCATCAATCAAAGTTCTTTTCTTTTGAATTGCTTTGTCATAATAAGTTATCGGCGAAAAATAAAATGGTGCAACACTCGTCGCAGCTGCAACCATACTCATTCTTGCATCATTATAATTCGGGTCATAACTGGTAAATGGCACCGGCATATTTGTTTCGGTATCAAAAGTCAAAACGAAAACATCTGCAACCGCATCTTTCATCTGATATTTTTTGAACCTGTTTTCACCCATATCAGTCATTGTTTTGAGCTGATAGGGAGTATTGAACAATTGTACAGCAGGCTTTGAGAAAAATTTTGCAGTAGTTTTCTCTTTAAAAATCTGTCTTGAATCATACTGAAAAATCTCAATAATTTCATTTGCCGAATACCTTGGTACAGAAGGATCTTTTTCTGAAGGCATCGACAAATACAATGTAAGCATCCCGCCTGATGAAGTTCCTGCGATATAATCAAACAAATCACCGGTTTTTTTGCCTGTTTTTTGTTCAATATAAGCCAAAACCTTAAGCGTAATCAAAGATTTTATTCCGCCGCCATCAAGAGACAGAACCCTCACCTTATCTTTTGCAAAACAAGACGGAGTTATAAAAAATACAATTAATAAAACTAAAAATAATCTCTTTAATATATTCATACCATTACGCCTTTTTCATTTTTTCTTCCAAGATTTTTGCTGACTGCTCATAGCCAACACGCCCCATTAAAGCATATGTATAATTTTTGGCTTGCTCAACACCGGGTTGGTTAAATGTATCAATATTGTACAATTCACCCGCAATAGCTGTTTGAACTTCCAACATATATAAAAGTTGTGCAACATAATACCCGTTTACTTTTGGAATTGTAATTGTAAGAGTCGGACGTTTGTAATCTGCCAAAGCAACTCGAGTCGAATCAGCTTCTGCATCCATAAGCTCATTAACAGTTTTTTCGCAAAGATAGCCGATACCTGTGTATTCAAATACTTTTGGGATTTCCAGTTTTTTGTCAAATTCTTTAACTCTAACGAAGCTGATGACTTTGTCATTTGGTCCTTCATTATAAAGTTGAACTTGCGAATGTTGGTCTGTTGCCCCAAGAGCCTTGATAGGAGTCGGTCCTACGTTTACTTTTCTGCCTTTTTTGTCGACTTCTTTTCCTAATGATTCTGCCCAAAGCTGTACATACCAATCAGATACATATTTGAGTCTGCTCGAATACGGCATCATAACTGACAAATTTTTGCCTTTTTTTGTGTCCATCAAATAATGAATCAACGCATTTTGAGCTGCAATATTTTCAAATATATTTTCATTCAAAAGAAGTTCATCCATATCTTTGACACCATTTAGAATTTCTTCGATATCAATGCCGACTAATGCCAAAGGAAGCAAACCAACAGCTGAAAATACAGAAAAACGACCGCCGACATCATCAGGAACAACAAAAGTTTTGTATCCTTCCTGATCGGATAATTGTCTCAAAATTCCTGTTGATTGGTCAGTTGTAGCAACGATATTATTTCTGTAATCATCGCCCAATTCCTTCTGTAAAAGCTCTTTAACTATCATATAAGCAGACATTGTTTCTGCAGTTGAACCTGATTTTGTGATTACATTTACAAGAGTTTTTTTAAGGTCTAAAACTTCCAAAAGCCCCGAAATTGTATCCGGGTCAATATTATCCAAAAAGAAAATCTTGGGAAGATTATTTCTTTGTTCAGGTGTCAAAATATTCCAATAAGGCTTCAGAAGTGCTTCGGTGAGTGCTATACCGCCTAATGACGACCCGCCGATACCAAGAACCAAAATATTTTCAAATTTCCCTTGAACTTTTCCAGCATATTCTTTTATAAAATAAAGAGTTTCCTCATCATAGCCAAGATTCATCCATTTTAGCCATTGTCCCGATGTATTTTTGCGAGCTTGAATATCTTTTATGATTTCAGCAATTTTTTTCTGATGTTTTTTGAATTCTTTTTCGACTTCCAGTCCGTGTTCTTTACCGATTAATGCAGTATCGACATTATTGTAGCTTAATTGCAACATCTTTTATACTCCCTTTTCATACTCTCTATCAAATATATAAAATTCAAGTGAAAAATCACCCTCGTTATATTAATTTTACTTGCTAATAGCCAAAATGATAGCAATTTTGGATGATAGTTAAAGAAACGTAAAGATTTTATCAGATTTAGCACTTTTTATTTTCAGGAATTTTTATTTTTATGGAAAGGAATAAATAATGTTGCTATCAATTTCTGCAATAAATTTCAGCGGAAAAACTGCCATATCCTCTCCCGAAAAGAAGTCTGCACTTTCATTAAAGTCTTTGACAAAAGATGAGGTCTCTTTCGGGTCTCATTTTCCTATGGAACAAGCAATGAAATATATTGCTGAGAATATTTGGCTATGGAGATGGAGAAACAGCGAAATAATAAGTATAAAGCCAATAGAAATAAAACTAAAAAAAAATAATAAAAATCCTGTCGAAGCTTTTATGGCAACGATAAAATGGGAAGTAGTTCATGACTATTTTGGCAAAAAAGGGATAGGTTTAGCCGTCTTTTCAAAAAATGGAAATCTACTAGGCAGTATAGAAGAACTTGATTCAAAAGAATGTGCTAAAGAAAATAAGGGGATAGGGACATATATGCATTTAAAATGCCTGAATTCATCTTATTCTGATAACTACAAAGGAGTAGGAACGGCTTTAATAGAAGAAGCAGTCGAAAAAAGTAAAGAAATGGGGCTTGGAGGGCAACTGAAAGTTGAAGCCTATAATTACCTAAGATCAGAAAAGGGGTCTCCGATTCCTTTTTATGCCAAAAAGGGATTCATAGATTATAAAAATCCACATCTTACAGAAGGAGAAATTATAGCAAAATATGCAGATGATCCTGAAGTAAAATTAACAATGTTTCTTTTATCCCCTGAAAATAAAAAAAAACTCCTGAAATCAAATGATAATGCCAAATATCTAAACCCTTTTAGCCACCTTGTGCAAGCATTTCGAGCTTTTTCTTCTGGTCATAATTAATCAATAGCTCCAACAAATCATCGAGTTCACCGTCAATAACAGTCCAAACGTTAAGATTCTGTCCGATTCTATGATCGGTCAAACGTCCTTGAGGAAAGTTATACGTACGAATTCGTTCACTTCTGTCGCCTGTTCCGACTTGTGAACGACGAAGATCAGTGATTTCTTTCATCTGTTTTTGAACTTCCAAATCATATAATTTTGCTCTCAAAATTTGCATTGCACGTTCTTTATTTTGAAGCTGTGAACGCTCTTCTGTGCAAAAAACCATAAGCCCTGTCGGCTTATGCACCATTCTGACAGCAGTTTCGACCTTGTTTACATTCTGCCCGCCTGCTCCGCCTGAACGAGCGGTCGAAATCTCTAAATCTGTCGGATTAATGACTGTATTGATATCAACATCATCGACTTCAGGCATAACTGCAACGGTTGCCGTACTTGTATGAACACGACCTTGAGATTCTGTTGCAGGAACTCTTTGCACACGATGAACGCCTGATTCGTACTTGAGTTGACTATAAACAGCATCGCCTTGCATCGAAATTACAGCTTCAGACACTCCGCCTGCTTCACATTCCGACAAACTCAAAACTTGGGTCTTCCATCCGCGTTTGTCGGCAAAACGAAGATACATTCTCATCAAATCGCCTGCGAAAATATTCGCTTCATCCCCGCCTGCAGAACCTCTGATTTCAAGCATAATATCCTTGTCATCATTAGGATCTCGAGGCAAAAGAAGAACTTTCATTTTTTCTTCACAATCTTCGATTATTGCATTTGCTTCATCCATTTCGCCATGAAAAAATTCTTTCATTTCAGTATCAGATTCTTCTCTAAGTAGCAATTGAGCTTCTTCAAGTTTTTTTGCAGCATCTTGCCATCTATGATAAATTTCGACAGTTTCTTCCATAGATTTTCTGGTTTTAGAAAGTCTCTTAAATTCGTTATAATCATTGGTTATACCCGGTTCAGAAAGTTTTTCGCCAAGTTCATTATAACTTTTTTCTATTTCCAAAATTTTAGGAAGCATATCTTTCATTATTTATTGTCCTTTTGACTCATTCTTAGATGCGTATCGTCCGCAACTTCTGATTTCATTGCAATAGCCCATAACCTCACACTTTGGCACCAAATATTCAGCAAGCCAAGGCTCTTTTTCGATAACAGCTTCACATATTTTTTTGACCAAAACCCGAATCTCAAGTTGTGCATTTGTGCACAATCTCAAATTTGCAAGATGAATAAGTTCTCGCAAATTCAAACTCGCCACCAAAGAACTTGATGCAGCATTCGGAAGCACAAAACGTGCATCTTCAGCAGGAATTCCTGCTTTGATGAGTTTTTCATAAAATTCTGCAGACTTGGACATATAATCCTTGAATTCGTCCTCCAACTGAGATTTTTTTATTGTAGGAGGAATGATATATTCAAATTCATCTTTTTCGGTTACATATCTTTGAGATTTTTGTGAAAATGACATATGACGATGCCTGACAAGCTGGTGTGTACAAGCTCTTGAAACACCTGAAATTGCAAAAACAAAAGTACAATGTTCAATCGTGCTGTGATGACCCGATGCCAAAACTTTTTTAATTAAACCAAGCATTTTTAATTCATCAGAAGAAACATCCCAAATATCAATAGGATAATCTGCCGAATAGCAAGTCCTGCAAGCCGTATAAATAGTTCTTAAAACTTCTTCAGGTGCTGAAATCAAATCTACAATAGGGAATTCTCTTGTCATTTTCTGTCCTAACATACCGTTAATACTAATAAAACCCGCTAATACGGGCTTATAAAAATCAGACTAACTCCCATTGAGCCAGTCTGATTTTAAAAAATACGCTAATTTTTTTCGTAACGCTTTTTGAATCTTTCAATTCTTCCTTCAGAATCGAGGATTTTTTGAGAACCGGTATAGAACGGATGGCATGCTGAACAAATTTCAACTGTGATGCCTTCTGCTACTGAACCTGTTTCAAAAATATTTCCGCATACGCAACGAATTTGTGTTTTTTTATAATCAGGATGTATATCTTGTTTCATTTTCTTTCCCTTTTTATTTCCTTTGCCAATTCATAATCGTACAAAATAACTCCATAGTCAAGATTAAACTCCCTCTTATGTTAAATTATATTTAAGTTTATGCAATAATACTTTTATGGAAAAAACTTCTCTAAGATTAAAAAACATTTTAGATCCAATTGAAGAAAATATCTGTGAATTCAACACAAAAATTCTGGAAAACTTTTCTTCTGATAATATTCTCATCGACAAAATCTCAACCTATATAATGAATTCAGGCGGGAAAAAGCTTCGCCCGAGTCTTGTATTTTTATTTGCAAAAATGTTGGGCGAAGTAAAAAAAGAACATTACAATCTTGCCTGTGCAGTCGAATTAATACACAGTGCTACGCTTGTTCACGATGATATTATAGACGATGCGGACAAAAGACGTAATCAAAAAACAATTCACACAAAATGGAATACCAAAACAGCTGTTTTAGCAGGGGATTATTTACTTGCAAAAGCCCTCAAACATCTTATAAAAACTCAAAAAAATGAGATTTTGGAACTTTTTGCTCAAATAACTGAAGAAATTTGCCAAGGTGAGGTTGAACAATTTACAAATACGACCGATTTTTCAACAGAAGGTTATATTAACAAAGCCAAAAGAAAAACAGGAATGCTTTTCAGTCTTTGCACACAAGGTGCTTGCCATATTTCTGCCGACAAAAATATCCTTGCCGCAAAAAATTATGCCTTGAATATTGGCATCGCTTTTCAGATAGCAGATGATTTACTGCTTTTCAAAGAAAATTATAACGAAAAAAGCCTAAAAACAGATTTCAAAAACTCAACATTCACTCTACCGGTGATTTTGGCGACACAAAACGGTGCCGAAATTGATTTTGATTGCGACTTTGAAACCTTTAAAAAACAAATTTTAAATACAAATGCCATAGACAAAAGCTATGCACTTGCACTAAAATATAGTCAGCAAGCTATAGAAAATATTAGTAATTTTGAAGACAATCAATATAAAGCTTCGCTTTGCGATTTGGCGAAATATATTGTAGATAGAGAGTTTTAAATGAGCTTAAAAGAAAATTTCAGCAAAGAAAAAATCAAAGCATTTTTGAAAGAAACCGTTGAAACGATTGTAACTGTACTAATTATGGTCGCAATGATTCGTTTCTTTATTGGAGAACCACGTCTAATCCCTTCAGGCTCAATGCATCCAACCCTACTTGAAGGCGACAGATTGTTTATAGAAAGAGTAACCCACTTTGTCAAAAAACCTGAACGCTTTGATATAGTGGTCTTTTACCCTCCTTATGAAGAACTTGGACAAACTCCTTGGGACTGGTTCACTCGTCTGACAGGACTTTTCAACAAAGATATTGCTTACATCAAGCGTATTATTGGCGTTAGCGGGGACAAAATTGAAATCAAGCAAGATGAAGCTGATAAAGTAAGAGTTTTCTTGAACGGTAAAGCTCTTGATGAAAAATATATTTTGGATGGCGAAATACCCACTTGCACAAGTAAAATGAACTGTTCTGTAATTGTGCCTGAAGGAAATTACTTCGTGATGGGTGATAATCGTGCAAATAGCTATGATAGTAGGTACTGGGGCTTTTTGCCCGACAACCGCATAATCGGACGTGCAGTTTTTAGATTTTGGCCACCTACTCGCATCAGACCTTTAAGTCATTAATAAAATTTAGAAAAAACTTACGGAATAATTTTCAAAATCAAATCAAAAACCAATTGCAAAACCAAAAAAGCTACAATTGGAGAAATATCAAGCCCACCAAAAGGCGGTATTATTTTTCTGAAAGGAGCAAAAAACGGCTCTGAAAAATCGTGCATAAATTTGAAAGGCTGTTTCCACCAATTGACTTCAGGAAACCACGTCAAGAGAATTCTTAACACCAAAATAATATAAATAAGCTGAAATAGCTGTGCTACTGATTCTTTTAGCATATAGTCTCCTTTATAGCTCAATTCTCTCTATCATTGTGAACAAAAGTTTTTTTAGTTTTTCGTTATTTTCATTGAAAACTCGATAAACTTCATCCATTGTTACAGGTTCAACATCAGACACCAAGCCGGCATCGTAGTCTGTAATCAAAGAAATATTAACAACATCCATATCAAGTTCTTTGACAAGATAAGCTTCAGGATATTGAGTCATATTAATAACTTCCCACCCTTGAGCGGTATAAAATTTTGATTCTGCCTTTGTGCTGAATCTAGGTCCTTGAATTACAAGGATGGTACCGCTTGAATGAATAGGTATTCCGATTTCTTTTGCAACATCAACAGCCAATTTGCTCAAAGTCGGACAATATGGGTCTGCAGGCGAAATATGCTTGACTTCAGGACCTTCAAAGAAAGTATCCGGTCTGCCCCAAGTTTTATTCACAAATTGGTCGCAAATAACAAAATGCCCCGGCTCGATATGTTTTTGCAAACTTCCTGCTGCACAAGGACAAATAACTTTTTTGACGCCGATTTTTTTCATCGCCCAAACATTTGCACGATAATTAATCTGACTAGGCAAAATAGTATGATCAGCACCATGCCGCGGCAAAAAAGCCACTCGTTTATTGCCAATTTTGCCGATGGTAATTTTTTCACTGGGAGAACCGTAAGGAGTCGAAATCGATACTTGCTCCGTATTTTCTAAAAATTTGTAAAACCCTGACCCGCCAAAAACACCTATATCAGCCAAATCTTCTATTTTCAACATCTTAAAGCTACTCCTTGTAAAACCTCTTTTAATCTATTTTTAGCACAAATCAAAACAGGGTTCAAGAAAACTATATATTAATAAAAAATTTGTACTGCAAAAAAACCACCAAACACAACACGCTCAAACCTGCCAAAATCGTATAAAAAAACGGATTATTTTTGCTAAAAAGCATAGTTATAACCAATAGAAAAAACATTGTCGGGAAAAGACCCCAAAATGCGGACTGAGCAAAGTTACTTAATAAAACAAAATCTTTTTTTTCTATATAAAGCCAAAACAAAGTTATCAAAATATTTATAGGAAAAGCAGCAATGAAACCGCCTGCCAGAGTGTATTTTTTGGCTATTTCAGTTACCAAAATTATCATTAATGATGATGTAATTATTTTTATAATAAAAAGCATTTTTACCTCTTTTGAACAAGAATTAGGCTTGCCTAACTTTTCCGTAAAGCAATACTACAAAAAAGCGGATTCTTTGTCAAGTGAAGCTGTAAAAATCAAAATATAAGCTAAAAACTATAACATTTTTGCAGATGCTCAATATCTTTCATCTTTGTTTCATACAAATAACTGATAAAGTCCAAATGATTTTCATCAAGGCATGAAATAAGCAAATTTATTTCAAACCCGTCTGAGCAAAAAGGTTCATAATCGTAGACTACATAAGAATTGTATTTACTTTTCCATTCTTTTTTTTCGATGCGGCAGCTATTTTCCACAGCAATATTTTCAAGCCAAGGCAAAATTTCTTTGCTTATATTTTTGAATTCAAGTTGGCTAATCGCCTGGCCATAATTGCCCTGCCATTTTTTAATTAACATTGGGTTATCTCCTTTTCAACTGCGTCTTAGACATCCAACTTTTACCTATAATAAGTTTAGGAGAGAGAACAAAATTTTTTAATCTACTAAAGTATAAGATTTTGAATAAAAATACTATCCTTAAAGATTACTCTGACAAGCTTTTCAAATTCAATATAAAGATTATGTAAGGAAATCGGGTTTTCATTTTTTTTATATGTATAATAATAAAATCGAAAATAAGAAATTTGAATTAATGAGGTAAAAATGCAAGCAACTATAGACAAAACAATCGTACCTACAACTGCCAGTACAATTGATTATTTATTGAATAAAATAGAAAAAGCTGATGCTAATTTGAAAAATTCTATCGAGAACAAAATTGTAAGCATCGGAAGCAAAGTTATTCCTGACTTAATCAGAAATCTTGCCACTGCAAAAGGTACAAAAAGAGGCGTTGTCGCAATGAGCCTTATCAGAAACGGAAAAAATGCACTAAACTCATTGAGAGATTTTGCAATAAATAACCAAGAACAAGCTTGGATGGCAAATTATATTATCAACGAAATCGAAGCTTGCTAAAAATAAAGTTTAATCTGTTAAATTAATATATTTTCAAAGGAATCTTATTTTAAGATTCCTTTTTGTTTGATGTAGACATTTTGCGATTTACAGAATGAATGAAAGACACTACACCCAAAGCTACAGAAGGAACTGCCACCCATAAACCCGGAGATCTTTGCGAAAGCTTAGTTATTTGAACCATATCACCAAATGCCCGCAAAAGCTCTTCTTTAACAGGTTTTGGGATGTCAGCGTTATCTGCAATTTTAGTTTTCACACTTTGGATACTATCTTTACCGTTTTCTGCCAAACCTTTAAGATTTTGCGAATAATTTTGCAAATGTTCTTTTACTTGAATTCCGTTTTTTGCTTTTGTAAATAAATCCAAAGCCATATCACTTGTATTTTCAAATTTATTCAAACGCTCATTTTCGTCTGTAAGAGCCAAATCCTTTACTAAAGTTGCTCGCAAGACTGCCAAAGAATTCCTCAATTCCGAAGGATCACCTCTGCCAATTTTCTTTATAAGTGGCTCATTTATTAATTCTAAAATTCCTTGATTTTGAAGTTTTTGAACAATTTTTTTGACATTTTGGCTATCCAAAGCAGTTTTGAGAATTCTTGCATCTTGAATATCAGACAAAGAATAATCTTTTATAAATTGCGATACCAAATTTTGCATTGTAATTTTTTCATCAGAATTTTATAGTGTGCCCGTTTGTCAAGACATATTTTTTACAGATTGCTTAAATTCCTGAACCTCTTTTGGAAGATTTTTGAAATAAATCTCATTGGGAGTTTTGTAATTCAGCGAAGAATGAAATCTCCTCG